>Ga0214543_1000707_pt1 | contig 58845 bp, 31 predicted proteins | sample CNSS2metaG_FD_160094 | JGI IMG/M metagenome (GOLD analysis project Ga0214543, IMG submission 160094) | Root nodule microbial communities from cowpea collected in UCLA plant growth center, Los Angeles, California, USA - CNSS2 | ecosystem: Host-associated > Plants > Roots > Nodule | place: USA...
GATCTTTTATCCTATAATTTTATGAATTATGCAAATAAGAAAGACTCATATATTTATCGATATAGATCCCTATTTCAATCAAATAAAAACACAATGATTTCTTCTAATTACAATACATATAAAAAAAGACTTATTTGATAGAATAAGTAATATTTTTATCAAGAATTATATAGCAGAAGATACTATTATTATAAATTCGGATAGAAAATATTTGGATTGGACGGGAATCAATAGAAAAATACTAAATCGTTCCATATGCAATCCGGAGAATTGATCTATAAAAATTAAAATCAAATTTTTTTATGATTAGAAGACATCAATTGGTCAAAAGAAATGTTTGTATGACTATTTATATTAGTGATATTTTTATAATGTTGCCTTAACAAAAAAAAAATATCATTAAATTTTGTTAGTAATAATTTTGAAATGTCTCTTTATTTCAAAAAAATGTTATCAATGACTTTTAGTAACATTTTTATGATAGTCACTCATTTATAAAAAAATTATAACTAGAGTAACATTTTTTAAAATATTACATTTTTATTAAATAAATGTTACTAAAAGTATCTAGTAACATTTTTATAAATGTCTCGATTGATACGTAAAAATGTCATTAATATTTATTAATAACATAGAATATACATAACATGTAGTATAATGTTACTAAATTATATTTGTAACATTTTTTATAATGTAGTAACATTTTTTAAATGATACTAAAGAACAAATATGTAGTAATATGCATTCGTAAAATAAAACTAAAATGTTGAAATATCATATAGACATATCATTTTTATCATTTTATATGTATTATATGTTTCAATGTATAATTGTGTTAGACGTTTATAATTTAATAAACTAACCAACAACTTTCAGTTACAAAATAATGAAATATGTAATAAAAGAATTATGTAATATAAAATTAAATTAAGGATAATAAATCAACATATTAAAATATAAAAGTCATTAATGAAAATATATAAAATAAGATACAAGCACAAGTTTCCTTCATGTTTCTCGATAATCACATTTATTTATTGCAATAAAAAATCCTTTTTTTAATAGCAACCACCAACTATGTTGCATGACACTGGCATTATAAAATTCGGAGTAAGAGAAAACCCTTGTTCTTAATCAATGTAGCGATGAATTACAACTCTATTAATGTCCTTTTAAGGTTATGTGTTATGATTTTTTTTTCTCTTCTTAGTATTATATATCATTCTTAGTGGACTTTTAACGAAGTATATTTTTTTAGAACGACTTACTATTTGAGTGAGTTCTTTTTTCTTGAAATGCACCATTTTGGAAATGCCTTCCCGATCTTCCACACCACAAATTTTAAGCCTAGTAAGAAAAAAAACATGTTATGTCCAATGTTCATTGACATGATTTCAATACATGAGACGTTGAGTGATTTGAGTCGCTGAAAGTTTGAACCCAATCAGACTTGACATGTTTAGATAAAGTGGTGATTAGTGATATGAAAAAACAAAAATGTGCCAAGAATAACAGTGGGAAGGTTAGGAACTTAAGTGCACCAATGCAAAATTGGAATTTAATAATGACATACTAAGGTGGTTAAACGAGAATAGGTGCAAAAGAGAACGTAGTATAATTTTACTAATATTGGACTAGATATTACATCGATTCTAATTTAGTCGACGTAAAAAACGATAAATTGTATTAATTATGTAGTATAATTGATGTAAAGTTATAAATTTTTTAAAAATTTAAAAAAAATTATTTCACTATACATATAATATCATTTAAGTTTAACAAAATGTCATTAGGATGAAATTGAACATGGTAGCAAAATTGTAATTAATAAAGGACTTATTATATCGGTTAAGTTGAGAACTAATATATTAAATAAAAACAACATCGGTTAAATAAAACAATGATGTAGGGATTTTAATTTTTTCATATCTTCATTTACATGTATTTGTTTATTTCGTTATTGTCTTAATGTTATTTATTTATGTGTGTCACTCCTCTTATAGTGACTCATCATGAAAGGTGTTCGAACATCGTTACTATCTCATAATCCATCTTTATTGTCTCAAAATGTCGTGTCCCACGTCGTTATGAATATTGTTCGGTCATTGTCATTCACACTGTCGATGGTGGAGAATCGTGCTTTGAATGTGATGTCGCTCTTAACGTGGAGGTTTTGTTGTTGGTGATGGAGGTTTGTGTTCTAGGTGTTATTCTGAGTGTTGAGATGCATGTTTCACCTTCTTTCACTCAACTTTATCGTTTGCAAGCCACCTTAATTGTATATCATTGATGTCTGCATCAATATCCCCTTGTTGTTCGAAACCAAAGTTCAAAACAACATTTTTATGTTTTGTCATTATGTATTGCGTCATTCTTAAAACTGTTTGCAAAACCATACTTTATATATCAGTTAGGATCATACCCATTGTAATTTGTATATATTAATCAACTTTTAACCATGTAAAAAACACCACATTTTTTATGTCGACTACATCTATATTAATAATTTGAACTATGTAGATTCACAAAATAACTTGTGTAATAAATGTTTTTTTGTAGTAGTGGTGAAAGTAAAAGCACGAGAAAAAAAAGTTTAGTGGTCAAGTATAGGGGTAAAACTTTAGAGGTAAAACTTTAATGAGTAACCGGAAGTAAGTCTTTAAATGTCTTTTCATAAGATCTTTTAATAACATCTATTAGTAAGACAAACCATATGCGTGGGGATGATTGAGTGGTTAGAGTAGGAAGCCTAGGAACAACCTTGATCACTGACAAGAATTAAGTCCTTGAATGTCTTTATATAAGATCTTTAAGTATAGTCTTTAAATTATTTCTATTATTAAGGTCAAATATTAGGTTGAATGTATCTACATAAGATCTTTGGGTATAGTATTTGAATTATGTATATTACTAAGGTAAAATACTAAGGGAAAGAGACTTCAACAATAAAACATACAATCCGAGACTTTTACATATTTATCATTAGTGGTGAACCTACATGTACATAAGGGTGTGCCGTGATTTTGTTAAAATTATTACCAAATATTTGAAGAAAAAAAAAATGTTTTGTCCCTCTTCATCTTATATGTTTGTCCTTCCTAATTTTGTTTCTCTAAATTCTTTACTTTTCTTGATTTAAAATTTAAATAATTTTTAATTGTCATGTTGACTTAGGATTTTAAATCCAACAATGTTTCTCATGAATTTGCCAAATTCTCCTCCTTATTCCATTTAATTAAACTTAATATCTCATTATTATCATAGTGCAACACAATGATGTCATCATTGTGTTGGTTACTAACCATATTAAACATCATTTTTCTTTCTTCTTTAATAAAGTATCAAGTCCAATGCTATTTTTCCTTCTTCTATTAGTATTTTGGTAGATCATTTTTAATTTTTCTTGTAGTTTTGAATAAAAAAGTATTAATACTGCAAATTGAAATAACAAATATTTTATTACTGATAATATGTGAAAATTATACAAATTACAAAATTAAAACTGTAAAAAAAAAAACATTGTAACAGTAACTTAAAACATTGTTTTTATGAAAACAAGTAAAAAAATTGAATTAATAAGCTTATTCACTCTTATCTGAAAAATATCACGCAAAAAATTGGTAAAGATTTTTTTTTTCCACCAAGCATACTCGATCATTGCCGATGATCAGGGCAGAGGTAGGGCAGAGGTGGGGAATTGTTACATTTAAGTTTTCAATTTAGTAACGAAATCAACGTGTTAAAAGATTATCTATTACTTATTAAAATATGTCGCTACTTTAATACCTTATTCTATATTATTACAAAATTGGTCTTTTAATAAAATGGTTCATAAATTAAATCTTGAAAAATACATTTAATAATAGTCTATATATCACCAGGGGTTGGCATAAATAATAACTTATGTCATCGTGATATAAGATTTGAAGAATAATAATATCAAATATGAAATATATTAATTTGAGAAAAAAAAAGAATATCTACCTTATATAAGTGTTCAAATCCTCTAGTATCAGTTATTTATGAATAATTATCACTTGGGTTTAGAGAAACATAAATAAGATCCTTACAAAGTTACATTTGAAATATTTAAGAAACTTTTATAGTATAATCATCTTTTTTTCGAAAAAACTATACCCCACGAAAAAGCAACCATCTGAAAAAGTGATTGAAACTTTTGATGGATAAAAGAAACAACAACATTTCTCCACCGTGGGGTTTGTTCTACCTTAATGTTTATATATATCATTTAAAATTTTTAGTGAATTAAGGAATATTTAATTAATATAATATAAGTTATGTTTAAAATAAGTAAACTATTTTTAAAATAAAATATAATAAAAGAAAAATCACCTTTTTGAACACTTGCACTTTTAATTTATATAAAATTAACCAATTTTGGTTTTGATTTATATACATTATTTTTGCTTGTTTTCATTTATGTAAAATTTGAAATCAATCTTTTTAATTCTATAAAAATTATGATTTTTTTTATCTAGTCTATAAAGATATTTTCTTTATTTTTTATCTCTAAAAAATTATAATAATAACAATAGTTATTATTCTTAATTTTCATTATAATATAGATAAATAAGATATGTTTTATAAATATTAAGAACTTTTTAAGTGTCATGTCACAACACTAATATATACATAATTTGAAACAGTCACTTGGCATTTTATTCTATAGAAAAAAATAATAATATTTATTTTTATAATAGGAAAAATCAAATAAAATTTTACATATAACCAACTTGCTCATTTCAGAGTAATGAAAACACATTTAAACATCTCTTTAATAACAAAATAAAAATTAAATTTTGGTTGCTGTCAATAGTTGAATATCTAAATGTTACTTTAATCATTGGATACACTAAATTCTATATAAATAAATTGTGTAAACTTAGTGGTCAACATGTACTCTTTTTTTTTAAACAAATACGTGGAATACATAACAATTAATTTTTTCTAAATGCTAAAAAACATTTTTCATATAAAAACATGTGTATGAAACTTAAAAGAATACAAAAAGTTAAAAAATAATTATAAGTTATAATAATTTAGATAAAATAACAATTTATTTGAAATTGTTTTCACAGATTCCGCTTATTGTATCTAGTATCACGAACCTTTATCTTTTAAATTAATTGAAATAAAACTTCAGTGTTAAATTCATAAAATAGAGATTTGTTAGCTCATATTCACAATTTTTAGGACCGTCAAGTTACTGTAGTTTTAGATATTTTAGAATTAGCAAATACATTAAAAATCACATAAGTAAACGAGTTTGTTTTTTATTTAAAGAATTAAAAAATATAGTTTCTTTGTTAAGAGTCATGGTAATCTATAACAATATATAAAGGAGATTCTCTGTTTTGTGTATACATTTTAAAATATTAATTTTACCATTTAAATATAATAATTTATTAAATTTTTAAAAATTGACCGTTATTTTTACAAGTTTTTTATAAAATCGACTATCTCTGCTTTTTCTCTTCTTCTTTATTTATCAATGATGATTCTTTCATCTGTTCTGATATATTTCACTTTATTTTTAATAAATATAATTTTAATTTATATATTAACTTAATAACATTACAATATTATTACTTACTAATATAATATCACCTATATTTAAAAAATGTATACACACCTTTTTTATATTTATGCCAGTAATACATTAAAAACATTGAGTATTCTATAATCTTCAATAAATATTTTCACCTTTTCTTTTATTTTTCCATATTTACTCCTTTTAAGTTCAATAATAAATATTTTAAATTTTTTCTAAATTATGTCTTAAATCTTTTAGAACAAAGTCAAATTAAAATTCTTAATTGAGTGCATATTAACAAATCTTACTTATAATGATACTTCTAGTTTGTTAAATAATTTAATATTAACTGTTTTAAGAATAGTAGATGTTAGTTTCTTGAGCTGTCAAAAGAAAATAGAAAATGTTGATTTGGAAATACAACGCACTTCGCACACACAGCATTGTCCCAACAACGAACAACCTGATGAATCAGGTGTCGGAACACACCACGAAACAATCACCCACCATCACGGAATCCTAAACCTAGTAGTAGCGGTTTAAATTTAACGTTTAAATTAAAAATGAAAGAGTAAATATTAGAAAAAACAACTCAGAACGCTGCGGTAAACAAAATAAAATAAAAATAAAGAAAAGCAAATCACGAGGGAGAGGAGGGAAGAAAACCCCCCAATAATTTTTGTTTGTTCCTTGCAAGTAAAAGGAACGAACAGACACTGAAGATCCCGTCCCAACCGCACAACGCGCTGTTTGGGAGCAACGCGAAATCTCACCCGCATTCCTCGTTTCCTCTCACTCCAAAAGGCCTCATCCAAACACCCCTCTCTGCCTCAGATCTCGCCGCGAGATGGATCAATTGTCGGCGATCAGCGAGGACCTGGCCGAGATCGAGGGGCACATCGCCGACAATTTGCGCGCCCTACAGTCAGAACTTCAACCTCATCGCTTTCTTTCGTGTTCCGTTGCTACATTGTTTTCTCATGTTGTTCTTGTTGTTGTTGCTGCAGAAATGGATTTCAGAAGTTGGAGAAGATTAAGGATTCGAATAGACAGAGCAGGCAGCTGGAAGAGCTCACGGAGAAAATGCGAGAATGTAAACGGTATTTTTCACATTCTACATACGAATCATTCGTTATAGAGTTTCGATTATGTTGTTTACAATTCGCGTATTCGAATTGCATTTGTCTCACATTGATGAGAGCTTTGTGCAAGAGAGCCTGTATAATCTGTCACAATTTTCAGATCTGGAATACTGAAAATTCATGACCAGAAACCTGTATATAGGGTGAGGTTTTAATTTGTGTTCGAAAGCCTGATTGTGTGATTGTCCTGATAATCGTTTGGCATTGGAGAACACCTTTGATTTGAGGTTTTGCTGTGGCTGCCTCATCTAGTGTGTTTACGGTTGGATCCCATTTTGCAGGCTTATCAAGGAGTTCGATAAAGAAGTCAAAGCTTTGGAGAATAACTTCGATAGAGAAACCAACAAAATGTTGAATGAGAAAAAGCAGTCAATGGTCAGATGCTTGTCGATTGTTTTTTTTTTTCCCGTTCATATTTTAATCGATATGTCTTTGCATTTTAGGTTTATTGATTTCCATAAATTATGCACGACGTTTGTCAATGTTACTTATCAGCATCTTCTATTTTTGTTGCAGATCAAAGAGTTAAACTCATATGTTGCTTTGAAAAAGAAGTAAGTCAAAACATCGTATAAGCTATCGATTTATTCCGTTTGGCAGACATAGTTTTTTCTTACTTCTGCAATTTCGAAAGTCATTATATTCTGACATTAGTGGATGTATTCCTTGATATCAACAACCAATTCTAGTGTGTGCTATATTGCAATGCAGGTATTCTACAAATATTGAGCAGAAACGAATTGAACTCTTTGAGGGGCCAAGCGAAGGTTTTGCTGAAGAAAATGGCTTGCTAGCATCCTGTAAGCAGACCGATTTCTTTATATTGTACATGCGGGTATTTATTTTTCGTATCACATTTTCTGCTTTCAAATAAATGAAAGCCTATAATAATTTTTGTTTTACTACTTGGTACATTATTGCTAGAACAGACATATATGTTGCCAACCAGTATGCAAGTAGGATAATGTGGTGAGTATGAGTGGAGATACAAAGTCTTTAATCATTATTGTGAAAATGAGAAATGAGAAATGACAAAATAATTATCATTTTTCTGCGAAGTTTTATTTTGAGAGAATCTCTTGGTGTGCTTTGACCTAATTCAACATGGGTGTGCATGCTCTAAGTTCCTGTCTGGCCCTGCTTTGATTTTTTTCATTTTTTAAGAAATGTTTTTTCCAGAGCTTCAACAGTAAACATAATTAGAGGGAAATAAATTTTTTTCATTTTTTAAGAAATGTTTTTTAACGGCATATTTTCTGCCTTCTCTGTCACTGAAAGGCATTTGCATGTCTGTAGTTTTGGTCAACTGCCTGGAAGTCTTAAAAGCCTTTGAAAGAAAGAAAACTAAAAACAAGCCGTTTAGCAAATAGAATTAAGATCTATACTATTGTGCTTAACATTGACCATATATGATTTATTACAGCAATGACTAACGATCAGCTAATGGATCATGGGAATAGGATGATGGATGAGACAGATCAGGCCATTGAAAGGGGAAAGAAGGTAGGTCTATTTCTTGGGTGTCACATCTTTTAAAATTTGCAGTGCACAACTAATTTGTCTATAGTTTGTTATTGTATTTTTTCTAGTCCAAGGAACCCAAAGTGAAATCACATTGGTTCCTCCACTTGTTTATTGTATGTAGCAGCTGTGGAAATGCAGGGACCTTAAGTTATTGTTACCGTCTTTCTGGTCTTCTTATTTTTCTGTCCTGCTATGATATTTGTTTCTTGTTGTTTAGCTGGCATTTGCTTGCCATTTTGCTTATTTGCTACACGTTCTTCCTCAATTAAATTTACATTGTAAACTTTCTGAGTGTTTTAAATTGACATTATGCTCTTGAAGAACTACTTTCCCAATCTTCCTTTTGTTCACTCCCATTCTATTATCATCTTTGCTAGACTTTTTCTGGCTCTCCATGAAATGAAGGTATGTGTGATGGAGGTGAGGGAGAAAGGATATTTTTCAACAGTAGTAGGCGTGCAAAGGCATAGCTATATAAGACTATAATCCCAACCAATATGCACCATAGCCTATATCAATAGTTTTCAGCACACCAAAATATCATTTTAGAAATAAAGCAAACAAAAAAAGAGTTGGAGAACCAAACCAAATCCACTAAAACTTTAGAAAATCTAGTTTGACATGCCCAAACGATTTGTAAAAGAGTCTTGCACAAAAGATGGGATATGATTGCAAAGAAGTAAACCCTGAAGAGTATTCCCACAATAAGTTTATCAGCACAATTTGAAAATGTGTGAAACCCTAAAATACACAGGCTTGATGAGCTTAAAATTTTTTTTCCACATGCTTCTTAACTACCAAAGATACATCAGGAAATGCTCGAACCTCGAATAGAGAATCCCATTCCAGCCAAAGATGCAGCCACTCTCTGCCATAAGAAACTTCAATGGCCAAAATAGCACTCATAATTTCAACGTAAAGGCATCCTTAACACCAAGTGGAGCAGTAAATCATCCAAAAGCAGTAGCCAAATTATTTCTGAAAATTCCAACACAAGCAGCTGGTCCAGGGAAGCCTCTAGCTGCCACATCAGTGTTACATTACCCACACGACTTGAATAATCTCTTGATAGATTTTCTAGGATGTCCAGACACAACAAAGGCTTTTATTATATCAAATTCTTCAATATTGTTTGTTATTCACGATACCAGCACAAGAACTACCTGCAAGATTATCATTTGTAAAAATTCTCTTCTTCATGTAATGATAATCTATTCTACCATTGTCAAACCTCAATTTATTTCTGCTGAACCCTATTTCATTAATAATACAAATTACCACAGCCTAGATAATGGTCCTTACCTTTTTATAACAGACCAAGTAGATTCCAAGAGAAGAGTGATCAATAGGAATCCTGATAAAATGGTAAAGTCAATTCCACAACCTGGCAGCAAAAGGGCAGTGAAGAAAGATATGACCAGCTGTTTCCTCATGCTGACAACTATGAGTACACGGGGAATCTACTGTACACTGTGAATGATTTAGAAGGAGAGATTGCCTTGTTTCAGATGTTTTTAGTTTTAGCCATGATCTGTCCATACTCTTCTATGTGCATTTATGCTTGTTTCATTGAAAGCATACCATCAGTTGTATTTTCTCATGTCATACTATCTTGGCTGTCACAGAAGGGAATAGTAATTCTACTGACCTCACAGCAACCAGATCAGAATGGTTTTGTACCAAAATTCCAGGGATATTTCATTTATGATTCTGAATAAAATCTGCAACAGAAGCTTTTAAAGAATGAAGTTGTCAGGAAATATTTAGAGTTTCTACAATAGGCCTAGAGAGCCTCGTATCTACCCAAAAGTTGATGTTCTTCCCATCTTCTAACTGGCTTGTAATGTGATTATGAACTCCCTCAATATTGTATTTTATCCCTGCCCAAATAGAAGAGAGAAGGAAGGAGCTAAAAGGCGTAACTCTTGTGATAACCCTTGCTTGAATGATTTTTCCCATTCAATTGACAGTTAACATTTTCCAACCTGGTTTAAGCATTGCTGCTTGTTTGATATCAGAAATTAGTCTCAATCCAAGACCCTCTTCTGTTAGGCCGACAAACCTTACCCCTTGTTCAGAAGTGGCATATCTTTTTTGTCTTTAAGATAATTGTACGGTTTTTGTATGATATTGTATACTCACTTAGACCAGTGTAGCAATTAGAGAACTTATCCATGTGCATTGTTGAACTTTATGTGTAAAAGACTTGCATTTTATGTGTAACTAACCTGAAAGGCCACAATTGAACTCTCTATCCGCTGGAAGTTTGAAGGGATGAGAAAGTTGTTGTGAAATGAAAAATTCTTGATGATGTTTAATTTGAATATTCTTTACATATAACTTTTGCTTCCATCTTGTGGGTAAAAGGGGAAGTTTGCTGATACGAAGTTGATTACTGTTAATCCCTTTGAATAGGTCGTTCTAGAAACAATAAATGTTGGTACAGAGACTGCAGCAGCTCTTAAGGCTCAGGTATGATTCTTGTGCATAGTCCCATACCCCAAAATTAACGAAGAAAAAACAGACTTAATTCGACATGGGGCTAAGTGTACACTCTTCTATGTATAGACGGAACAAATGAGCAGAGTTGTCAATGAGCTGGATTCGATCCATTTCTCTTTGAAGAAAGCATCACAATTGGTCAAGGAAATCGGTAGGCAGGTCAATTTCTACAGAATCCACATCATTTCATTACAATGTAGTTACTATATGTATGAATCATTCATCTAACGTATAGGTGCTTTTATAATAGGTTGCTACTGACAAGTGTATTATGGTGCTACTTTTCCTTGTTGTCATGGGAGTAATTGCTATCATTATAGTAAAGGTAAGAGAATATGACTTTTTAACTAAAGGATTAATTCAGAACCGTCATCCTCTATTATTGTATTTGTAGGTGAATTTATTGGCCGGGAATTTTTTTTTGCACTTAACGGTAAAAATTGCTTGACAATGTTTAAGGATATATATGTTGCTTATGGAGCATATTATATTTATTTATCGATTAACCATGAAAAAGAACTTCCCTTTCCAAGTCTTTCACTGGATACAGAATTTGATGGCCTTCATTAGTTTGTGCATTTTTATGTGATATGCTAAGGTTCATTTTTTTGTCATTGATCGATGCAGCCATGTGACAGTTATCATAAAAAAACTCTTCCAAAATCTATTTGCAGTATGTTTCAAAAATATTGTTTTCACCATTACGGTGCGGAAAAAACTAGTTCCCGTACACTTCAATTCATCCTCCAAAATGCCGGTGGCTTTGGACAAATTTGAAACAAAAATATCCTTGATTGAGTCCAGGGCAGTTAAAGGTGGTGAAAGAAGTTCTAAAATTTAAATAGTTACGAATGTTACAGTTTAGAATGCCATTTTTCTTTTTGGTAAAAAGTTCCATTCTCAACCTACTAGAACTAGATTCCAGAAGCCACCTTCGATAAGTATTGCCAAACAGCTCATTTTTATTGATTAAATCTTCTGACAGTGGTCAAATTATTATGAATTCTTTCAAAATTTCAGCTTGTGCACCCGGAGAACAAGGACATTCGCGACATTCCAGGACTGGCTCCTCCAGTTCAGAACCGAAGACTGCTTTGGAGTCATAGTTGAAGAGTTAAAATGAACATGGTGATGACTGATAAGCTTATGACAAATGCGTTGGGGACACTAAAATGACCATGTTTATGACTTCATCAAATTGATTTGACGCTCTTTGGTTTGATGGTGATGACATTGGATGAAGTCATTACCAGAAACACAGTTGCCATTAATTGAGTTTGTTATTACATAATAGTAGAAGAGGGGTTGGTTGGCCTGAGGCATAATAGAACGTGGGTCTAGGAATGCACACTGGACTTTTTCTTGAACCGAACCATTTTTACTACCATACAGGTTCTGTCTATCGAATCATAGGGAAAGCCAAACAAATGGGCCCTCAAGATTCTTTGTTGATTGACTTGCCGTCAATCATGTAATGTACGGTGCCATTTACTGTATACCTTCACTTCTAACAAACCTACCTAGTATTATCAATTTATAATATAAGCACTGATTTATCATGTTTAAATCTTGCAAATCCTTTGCTTTGTTTTAATCGATGTCCACATTGCCCTCTGTCACGCTTGGTTGACATCCCATTGATCCATGATGAGCCCATCAATGTTTTATTTTATTGCTGAGAGTGTGACAACCTATTTGGTTGCAAAATTTTATTTTAGGTGGTTCCTGTCTTATAGTAGCTGCTAGCTTGACTTTTGATGAGGATTGTGATTTTGAAGTTGACCGAGGATTCTTGTAGGGACTAGGGACTGTGGTCCAATTGGGGTCATGAGTTGAAGAACTTTTTTCTATTCATGTGCCAACTACTCGTGTCATAATTGGGCTAGTTGGTGTATTAAGCTGACAATAACCACGAACTGGTACGATCTTACTGTTTTGGTAGGGATCGGTGCTATACGAGGAAGAGTTATCAGTCTTTTACTTTTTATACCTAATAAATATGAGTTTTTAATTTTCTTTTATTTTTTTAAAAAATAATCTCTATATGAAAAGAATCCCAACCCTCTAACGTGACCAATTCACCTTAGAGGTAATTGATCAGAAATCAACAATTGATATTGCATAAGTACTAAAAAAAATTAAAATATGAATTATTGATTCCCATTCACTATTGGAATTTCTTATTTATTTTAAAAAGTTAAATTCAAATAATAATAGCAATAATAATGATAACGAAGAGGCGGTTTAATACTTTTTTTCATAACAAAATGCTATACACAAATTTACGTTGATGTTATCATTTCTATAATCTATCTATAATAATATATAAAGAGGATTCCCTATTTTGTGTCCACATTTCATAATATCAATTTTTTAAAATTAATGATTATGTTTACTTATTTTCTATAAAACTGTTTATTTTTTTTTCTTTTTTTTATTCATCAACAATTAATTTCTCTATTCATTTCACTTTATTTTTAATAATTATAAATTTATTTTATATATTAATTTAATAACATTACACTATTATCACATATTAACATACTATTATTCGTATCTAAAACATTTATCGCGCTTGTGTGGATATCGTGTCTGTGTGGCTAATACTATATTAATAATGTTATGAACCAATCCCATTAACGAATGAATCATACTAGTGAAATGTTCTGTTAATATAATGCATTGTATTATTAATAAAATTCGACAATATTTATACTAATATTTTTTTATTAAATGAATAATTATGCTCACTTATCAAAGTTGACAATTAGGAACAGTGCACTTATTTTTAATGTGTGTGCCTACATCTATTTTTCATAAGCTTTTTTAATATTCAGCTGAATGTTTTTCAAATAAAAACATTTGGTTAAATCAAAATAAATAAAAAATGTCTCTTAATTAACTTACTTATGTTGTGTTTTTTTTATTCCTCTAGTTGAAGGAGATTTTATGTAAAAATCTTAAGATCTCCTATTTTACTTGTACCGTTAAATTTTATCATACATTTAGTAAAATGCTTCACACATGATCTAATAAGTAAAGAGATTTATTATCTTATGCTACTCATTTCATGCTCTAGTATGATTTTAAAACCATCATTTTCAAAAGAACCAAACCATGCTCAAAAAATATCGCAAACCATTTGATCATCAATGGAGGACAGCAAGAAAACCAATGTTAATGGTTGAGGTTGATAATAGATATAAAACCCTAGTTTAACAATATTTATAAGTAAAAGGTAGATGGATTTGGATTACTTATTAACGAATATGAGTGTATGATCTATCCAAGTTCATAAATATCTACTACCTATCAATATTAAAACATCAATATATATCAATTTTCACTTATTTTTGTTTGATTAGGTATTTTTTTAACATGAAGCAAGATAAATTATATATTGGCGAGAGTGATCCATATTATTAATTGTATTCTTAGTCTGATTGGGTCAATACACAGCATCCTCTTTTTACTACTTTTAGCTGCTGACGTTCTTGAAAATTGAAGAAAAATGTCAACCAATATTTTCTATTATTTAATCATTCTATACTCTTGTGGAATACTTTTTTAAATTAATATACATTAAGAGTAAACATAATACTTTAAAATATAAATTATTTATATTTAACACTTCTATACGAATGTTTAAGATTTATGAAAAAAGAATACTATAGGAGGCTACACCCTCTCTTTTTTCTTCTAAAATTTAGCTTTCCCAAATTGATAATCCAAAATTCAGTTTGACGAAATTCAAAATCCGAAAAGAGCTTAGGAATATAAAAGATGGAAAGAAGACCAAAAAAAGTTGAAAAGTCAAGCATAACATGAATATAGCTTTTAACCGTATCAAACAACATATTTAGTGCATCAGTAATTTAAAATCAATTATATTTAATCTTTAATACTACTGCTGCAGAAAGGGTTGGTTATTGATTCTCCAACGGCATCGATAAAAGATATTTTTTCAAGAATTATATAGTTGTGTGTGTGGCACCCTTGTTATTTTACCCAAATTCAAGTGTTATGAAATATACTTGCACTTAGGTTTTGTTTGTATAAATGGAAAGTTGAAGATGCCAACCACCCAAATTCATTGCTCTCATTTTATCATCATCGCATTTTGAAACTTTTGCACCATTCAACCTTACACCATGCTCCACATACCACAATACAAACAGAGTCTAACTCATGCTAAATTTAAAGAAACACATGACAACAAAGAAAAAAAATCTATTCTTCAAATACTAAACTCTATGTCTTACTGTTTGTGAATGAGATACGGTAATCCAACCGATAGATTGAAATTAATTCTAGTCACAAACAAATTAATGATAAACTCAACCTAATTTCATTTAAACTGTGAACTAAACAAACTAAACTAAAAGTTTAATTTAATTTAGATTCTATTTTTTTTTTCTTGGCTTATCTCATTTTATGAAATTTGTTGGTCGATTAGTTACATCAAATTTATTTTGAGAGTTGTAGTCAAAGAGGTACAAAAGTTGTGACCCGTAATATTGGGCATGAAGAAAAAGACAGATTAAGATTTTATTGAGTTACAAAAATGAAAAAAATTGAATTCTTTCTTCAGTTTTTGGTGTTGATGTTATATTTAGTCTTTAAAATAAATTGATAGATATAATTTTTTTTATGTTTTAAAATATTTTTTAATATATCGGTGTATTTTGAAAATTTAGTATAGAAATAATATAAAAAACTTAAACAGAACAAAAAAAAATGTTGAGAGAGCGATGTGACAAAGGAAGCTATGAGACCCGACCCAAATTTTTTGCGACAAAGCAAAAGAAAGCTACATATTCATATTCCAGCTCACATACACACACCAAATTACCTTAACCTTTGAAAGGTCTTTCTTGGTTAGTCTTTTGGTCTTTCTTCCACACACACAACGTCGTAAACCCGCTTCACTCCTGTCTCTCTCTTCCTCCACGCGGGTGTGTTTCTGAATATCTTAAACTTTCACACCTCTGCTTCTTCTTCTCCATCGTTCCCATTCAGTATATTTCTTTCACTTCACGGAACCTAATCTTTTTTTCCCTTTTCCTCTCTCTTCGTCCCTTATCACAATTCACCGCCTCAATATATAATCAAGGTCCCATTTTCTCATCTGGGTCATCACCTTTATTCTCTCTTTCTCTTCTTCTGTTCATTTTCCCTTCTCCTTTATTTGATGGTGGTGACAAGATGAAGTGTTTCTTCTTCAAAGAGAAGTGTAAATCTGCCCCCGAATTGCATAAGAAGAAAAACCCCGCCGTGAACCGCGCCGCCAACTCCACCGGCTCCTTGTCGTCGCCCAAGAGCGTGAAGGACTTGTACAGAGAGAAAGAACACAGCTTCAGAGTTTTCACTTTTCAAGAGCTCAGAGATGCCACCCAAGGTTTCAATAGGACGCTCAAGCTTGGAGAAGGGGGGTTCGGGAGTGTGTATAAAGGATCCATCAGACCCTCCGATGGACAGGGTGATCAATTTCCGGTAGCTATCAAAAGGCTCAACACGCGTGGCTTCCAGGTATACACATGCTTCTTTTTCCATCCTCAATTTCTCTTCTTCTTTTGCTTTTCTTGAAAGATTACTCGATCCCGTGATCATTATTACTCTCTTTTTATTGCAATAGTTAACTTTTACTGTTTGACCCTTGTCAACTTTATTTTATTGATCGTGGGTCATAGTTTTATCATTTGTCCTACTGTGATCTCGTGAAGGAAAAATTTTATGCTTTGGGATCCAAAACTCATACTGCACAATTCTTTACAGCTCTGTTCAGCGAGTACAAGAATATTTTTCTATAAAAAAAATAGTTATGAGATATTTGCAACTGCATTGTTGTCTGGTTGGTGCATACAAAGTCAGATAACTATTTCTGCATTTGACATAAATGATCCAGAAGCACAACAAATTCTTGACGTTTTATTACTATTCTTATGGTTGTAATTTTTTGTTACCAAGGGTCATAAAGAATGGCTTGCGGAAGTTCAATTTCTTGGCATTGTTAATCACCCAAATTTGGTTAAGCTTTTGGGGTACTGCTCCGTGGACGGAGAAAGAGGAATCCAACGGCTGCTGGTGTACGAGTTCATGCCCAACAGGAGCTTGGAGGATCACCTCTTCAATAAAAGTTTACCACCACTACCTTGGAAAACAAGATTGGAGATTATGCTTGGTGCTGCTCAAGGATTGGCTTATCTCCATGAAGGACTCGAAATTCAGGTACTTCAAAAGTCTCATACTTTCCAAATTTTGAGATGATATAGTTGTCATTTTATTCAACTTCGTTGCATGCCATAGCATTTTCCCTTGGAAACTTTAATTGTATATCTGAATTCCTATCTTGGGAGGTAATCTTTTCATATTTTTTTTTTAATTTTTTTTGTCGAGAAGGTGATCTACCGAGACTTCAAATCTTCAAATGTTCTATTGGATGCGGATTTCCATCCAAAGCTCTCAGATTTTGGTCTTGCTAGAGAAGGACCACAAGGCGATCAGACGCATGTATCCACTGCGGTAAGTTCACTGCAGACAGTTAATGTCTGTTTCATATTTGTTGGTTTAACCTTAGCCAACCCCTTAAGATGTGATTTTAGCAACATTGCTATGATCCTATCAAAGGTTTCAAATTTGTAATGGTAGTCACAATTTGTTATGTTCTTTGATATTGCGGATAATAAGACAGATGAGACTACAACTGCTGTCATTGACACCTTCAAAGGAATAATGAGTCGAAATTTCCGTGGCATACAACAACAAAAGTTATGAACTCAAGACCAATGATTTGTCCTTATGTTGTTGTATTGTTTGGTTATTAGGTGGTTGGGACACAAGGGTATGCTGCACCAGAGTACATTGAAACGGGTCATCTGAAAGTCCAGAGCGACATGTGGAGTTTTGGTGTAGTACTGTATGAGATCCTCACCGGAAGAAGATCATTGGAAAGAAACCGTCCCACTGCAGAACAAAAGCTTCTAGATTGGGTGAAACAGTACCCTGCTGACACCAGCAGGTTCGCGGTGATAATGGATCCACGTCTCAGGAACCAGTATTCTCTCCAAGCAGCTCGCAAAATAGCCAAGTTGGCTGATAGTTGCTTGAAGAAGAATCCAGAAGACAGACCATCCATGAGTCAGATAGTGGAATCCTTAAAGCAAGCATTGCAACATTCTGAAACTCCGAACTCTTCTCAAGACATTGCTGAATCATCCTCTTCATCCCGGTCTAAATTTGTCCGAAAAAGTAAATAGTGAGTTTTGTTCTTTTGGAGGATCAAGAACTTGTGGGAAACGCAGTACTTTAACCATCTCTTATTTACCACCATCCACTTGTTCTCGAATCTCGTCAATATTCGAAGTCAATTTTGGGTATTTTTCGTTCTGCTTTGTTTGGCCCAGTTCAAACAAAACCACGTCCTTCCTTGCTTTGTCAGCTATTGGCTTTAAATACACTTTTTTTAGGTGAGATTGTAGAAAATTTTCAATTAATAAAATCATTCTTTACTTCAAAATCCAATGTTATTCCCATAACGGTGTCGATGGTCATTATTCCCCCAGGAATAGCAGGACTAGTTGAAATTGATTTCTGTAGCCAAGTCAAATTAGAAAATAGAATATTTCAACCTATAATATTACATTTTACAGCAAACATAAACAGAAAATGTTTTGTAAGATCAAATGATAATATTTTAAAAAAAAATGACAGTATTCTTTTTTCTTTTTTCTGTCCATTTCTGATTTCATGAAGAAAACTAAGAAAAGTGGCGGAAACACGCGGTGTAGAGATGAAAATCTGGTTGGATGACACATCCACTTTTGAAAACAGGTGTAACTGGTGTTGGCTTTTTTTGCGACTAGTGAGGATTTTCATTGTCTAACTAAACCCTTTTAAATTTATGAACAGAAAATTAGAGAGCCTTAATCAATTAAGTGATGTCGCAATCCATATGAATATATTAATATTTGTATTCGTGTTATTCTCAGTTTGATGAGGGATCCGTGGACATGAACGAAATAAAGTAATGATTTCTTACGGAAAGAAGGCACATACACTAAATTAAATTTTATTGAAGGGGCATTCGCATACCGACTTTGACTTGAATGGTTATAATATGAGATTAGATATTATGTATATGGTTGGGTAGTTCTTAGAAAAGTTGTAGGAAATTTTCGTTTGAAACATTATTGAGCAAGTCTACAAACAAACTACCACGTTTGGTAAAGAGTAGAGAAATAAATTTTTTCCAAAATGGTTTTTGTGATCAAAATCTATGGTAGAAAACGATGAAGCAAACGTCATTGAGATGGCAGCATTGTTGTCACGTGCACTGCAAATGTTTGTGATAATGTGAACGCGGAAAGGAGTTGATGGGAAGATGAGAGATAGGAATTACTAATGCAGATGTAGGACCATGCCTCTCTCCTTACACTTTTCCCATTTCCTGAAACTTCTTTATAAAAGCTTCTCCATAATTACTATTTATCAATCTAATTTTAAAATATCTTCAAAACCCCACCTTGGTTGCATCCCTTTACTTTTGCAATGGGAAAATAATAGTGCAACACTGTTACCACTTGATGTAACAGATGAATATTTAATGTCTCACGTGGAGGGGAAGATCACATAAAGCGTTTATGCCCGTGATTTTGCGGATAAATTATACCCAAAACTCTTCTTCACTTAACTTTTTAAGTATCGATATTTATACCATTCCTTTTCCCCTTCCACTGACCAGTGTGCATCCAATTTTATCATAGTTTGGTTCATTCGGTGTCAAAATTTGCACAATTTCAATACAACCAACTTATAGCTGTTACTCCACCATAATGCAACAACTTTAATTTTACCTCTTTAATTTCTGTCTATTATATTCAACTTATAAAAAGAATATTATATTCAAATATACTTAAGTCTATTATGAGACGAAGACACATAAAATCTTTTATTTCACTATTTCATAATAGATTTTTCACGACGGTTAAAATATTATTATCGACGATTTTAAATTATCGTAGATGTTGTCATCTCTAAAAATTTGATAAAAATGACGATAGTTAAAATAACCATCCTTAAAAATTTAAAATGATACCGGTTGTACTTGAATTATCGTTAAAAGTTATAAAAAAAGATAAAGAATGTATTGTATATCACAACGGGATTAACAAAAGAAAATCTATCAGAATTAAAGTAAAAAAACATTTTCATTTGAGTGTTAACAAAGAAATATAATTCTTTTATGGATTTACCATTTGCTTGCTTGTGAAGTCATAAAAGATAAATAAAAAACAAGTAAACAAATCCTTCAATAAATGTGAAGTACTAGCCATAGGTGACAAAGAGACTCACGAGAGGAGTTTTATGATGCGGTTCGGAGAGCTTCACAAAGGAGTCTTCTGGTGAGGTTTGGAGAGCTTCGTGGAGGAGCCTCATGTCGTTGGTTTAACAACACGATGAAACATGTGATGAGACCGACAATGCTTTACTATTGGCAGAAGTTTGCGCAAACTGGTTTGCAATTGACAGAGGCTTACAAAGGTTCATCATTAGCGGTAACGACGACCGTGAAAATGTAGAGGGAAGAGAAAATGAAAGTGCAAGGTAAAGAAGAAACACTTAAATAAAAGTCGTGAGTGGAAAAAAACGCATTTTTTTTAATTGTGCACCTTTGACGATAATTTTCTATATAATCGTTGTTTCGCCATCACAAGAAAGTTTTAAGGATGGTTCTCTTTATAACCATCGTCGTTTCTCCATAGCAATAAATTTTTAACAACGGTTCTCTATATTATTATTGTTATTTTTCGTCTGTCTCAATTTTAATGACAGTTCTTTATATAATCATCGTAATTTTCACTTTTAACAATAATTATTTAGCCAACCATTGTTAAAAAGTTAATAAAAATTGTAATTTTTCCACTATGTGTATTTTTACTATAGTGCTTGTTAAATATCGTCAATCAATGTTGTGAAAAAAAATTCTTTTTTCACTAGTGTGTATAAGAATAAATTAATTATTACTTATTTGTTTTGTAATTCTACGTAAATCATGTTTACCATAACACAAGGATAAAAAAATATATTCAAATTGTGAAAGAAAAAAAGTTCTTTCATATTTCTATATTAGTAGCATACTAAATGTTTTTATATAAACAATAACATATTTGCACTAATTTTATTTTTAAATTAACTGTACAATTACTTTTATTTTTTGACATCATCATTGGAACACTTGAAAAAGGATGAGAAGAGGAGAGAGACATGTTAAATTATTTAGAATGGTTAGAAGGAAAAGATGACCAGTTTAATAAAAATCACATTGACAAATTAAAAAAGCTTTGTCAAAAATGTTTTCCTTATGTGTGGGTGGTAAAATAGAATGACTTTGGCACATGAAAAATTGACTTTAGTAAATGGCAAAATAAGATTAATCCATTATGGTTAAACTGGAACCGAACACACGTAATTATGTATATATTGGTTAATTAACATCTTCAATGAGATAACTTAAAAATATTATAATAAGAAAAAAAAAATTAAATGTTTTTTCACCTTAATTTTTGGTATTACAAAATATTGGGCAAGTAAGCCGGTTCCTATGTTAGCATATTAAAGGAGTCAAAGAAGACTTACATGTAAGCTTGTTGGTTACCCTTTACCACCCTTTAACATGAAATTTATATAAGAAAAATGAAAAAAAAAAAAAGAACTTTTAGTTCCTAATGGATTATGTAATATTGGAAATTGTGCTTGATCGAAATTTGTATTTGTTAGATTTTTATCCTTTTAAAGCATTGATTTTAATTATTGTTTCTCAATTGCGTTAAAGTTGCATGTGATGTGTTATTTAATTTTACTTTAAAATAAAATCTTTTTGTAACTCACATTTTTAAAAGTTAATTAAAAAAATTAAAAAAAGTTAAAAGATCCGATATTTTTTACTGTTATTATTTTTATTATATATTAATAATAATATATAATAATAATAATATTATGTAATAATAACATTAATAATAGAATAAGAATATTATTATATAATAATAAAATATAATAAAAATATTATTATATAATAATATATAATAAAAAAATAAGAACAGTAAACATAATAATAGAAATGTTATGGTTGGGCTGGGCACATCTCTTTCCTGCACCTTTATATTTGTTGTATGTACCACCTACGTATATTGGATCTTTTAATGGATGCAATTATTTTGTTAGAAAATGATATTTTGACAACTAAATTTTAACAATTTTTATTTTACAATATGAGGTGACATTTTTTAAATGATTTTGGAATATTGAGAATGAGAAAATGAAAAAATGGAAAATCATTTAAAAAATGACACCTAAAATTATAAGAGAAAGTTGTCAAAATTTAGTAGTCAAAAAATCATTTTCTTATTTTATTATATAAAAAAGATGAAATAACATGTTGTATATTGTTAGTCACCTAAGTTAAACATCAATGTTAGTCGAGAAAATATGGATCAAAACCGATATTTTAAAAAGTACAAAAACCAATCAATGTACAACTTTAAATCAGGATTATTTTAAATTTTACGTAATACTCCAAATATCAAAACATATTTTCCCCAAATCTGAATATTATTTGTGTAAAGCTTTATCAACTATGTTTTAACATTGTGTTAAAAATGTTAAAAATTAAATAAATTTTAAAATTTTGAGAAATTAAAATAGTATTAAAGGTTTTTTAGAGCTGAAGGACTTTTCTTCCCTATCCCGCCACTTTTCTTAAGCTCACAGTAGTTGATGTCAATTGGGTATTATCTTCGTTGCTAATACTTAAAACCTTTTCTTTATTCAAAACCATACTTTTTCTTTAAGTAATGATATTTACACAAGCAACAACATGCATAAGCAAAGTTATATAATTTGTTTTAATGATAAAATTAACTAATTAATATTATTTAATTTTAATCAATACATATATGCAAGAAACTCCGTTTGAGATGACCCAATAAACTCACTACTTCAAAAATCTCAGAAGGAATTTGAGTAGATAAACTAGTTTTTATAAAATACTTTTGGTTGGCTTTTCTTCTGATCAAGAGTTAAATATAAAATCTTCACAAGAAAACAACTTATACTTAAATAATATTAATATTAATTAGTAATGAATAAATAAAATTATTAATAACAAATAAAATTATTATCATTATTAATTTTTCAATCAAAAATCTATTTCTACGTTTTTTTCACACCTCTCCTCTTCTGTTTACATAGTATAAATCTTATAATGTTTTTGAATGGGAGAATAATTAGTTGGGCCTGGTGATGTTGAAGGCCCAGTTTGAAGGTCCAGGTTGAAGGATGGTGTAATAGAATTGGATTCATGCGTTAGTGTGGAGTGAAGATTGGTAACTGAAAAAGGAAAGAGAGGGTTGAATGGAGAAGAAGCTCACTCTGGTTCAGACCATTGCTACTGCAGGCGTGTTCTCCGCCATTTCTTTCTGGTAATACGATTCAAATTCATTCGCACTCACTGCCAATTCTGTTGTAAACACTTTTATCACATTCCTCGCTGTCCTTCTCTTAGGTATGGCTTCATGTTTGGCAGAGAATCATCTCGCAAAGAGCTCTCTCAACTAATCGAAGATCTCCGTCGCGGAAACCCTCCGTCTCCCTCTTCCTCTTCCTCACATTCTTGATTTGAATCAGCTATATCTTCTTCTTTTTTTTCAATTCAGTTTCGTTTCCTACGCTCTGTGTGCCTTATAAACTCACCACTTTTCCCTAACAATTTTCTAATCTAGTGGTTTAGGATGGGGTTGCTTCTCAATCCTTTAATATGCACAAACTGCTGTACCTTTCCTTAAACGTTACTCCGTTCAATCATCTCTGTATTATTTCAGAGAATCATGTAAAAAAGTGCCTGGATTCGTTCGTTTTATATTTTTTGTTGAATCCGTTCGCTACTCATAGTTTCACTCGGTTGTTTACCTAATGCTTCAAGTAATTCCCTTCGTTATTAGTTTCATGTTTTCTATTTTATTGCGGTAGTATAAGAGAGAAAGAGATGCTGATTTATAATGCATGGATTTCTTATTTAGACAGCAAATTCCTTTACAACATTGGTTGTTGCAGTTATTATTAACTTACCATGACGGAGATGGATCATCTGATATGAGATTTTCACGTGACAATGTTGTCTAAAAATTGTCTTCTTTTTTCTGATGAACATTAAATACACAATGCCTGTTAAAATTTGCTAAGTAATGTCGTGTAAATTCAACTTTACAGGAATTTGTCTTTGGACTAATCCGATATCTTCCAAAATTGTTGATAAACCTATTATAAATTATTTCCTGAGTAGTTAGCAAATCGTTGAAAAGCCTCTTGCTATTTTACTGGTTTCTTCTTGGAATAGTGTTATTTTGTTGTAGCAAAGGTTGTTATTGATTGAATCTTGAGACACACAGTAATGTTAGCAGATTTTTCTCTTTCAACATTGTCATTTACTTACGTTATACTGATATTAAAGAATGAGAGAAAGCAATGACATTAGTGAGTTTCTGTAGATGTTTTTCTGGGGATTAATTAATGAAATTAGAAGTGACAAATGGAGCATAGAGATACGATATCAGTATTATTGGGTTTATAACGTAAGCAGACTAAGTATTTTCTCCATTGTACTTGGAGCTATATACATTATCATGAAATGAAATAATATCTTCTCGATCATCTCAGGTGTTGGCATGGTATATGCCAGAGTTCTCTCGTTTTTTTTCCTCTTTTTCTATAAAAAAAATATACTGTGTTGCTTTAAACTATACACCAAGATGCCTGAGCTTGCTATTTTATACGTTTACACAAGAACGGCCTCTTGTGTGTGCTTCTCCTGTGTTGATTTGATGTGGCCAACATAAAGATCACTCCCATGGGAATCAGACGCCGGAAGTCTCTCTCTCCTACCGCCTTCAGACATGCTTCTTACAAAATCCACCAGGTGCCGCCAGTTATCACCTTCAAACAACCTCTTGTTCATTCTTAGATAAGTGAATGCTGCCAATCCGTTGCCGGATTCGGATTTACTTGTAGATAAAACTTGAGCATATGCATCTGCATCATATCTCTCCAATGCGTTTTCTCCAGCAAGTTCTGCTCTAGCTGTTTTTGTTGCCATCTTCACCTGACTAACCAACCCTTCAGGTGAGCAGTTAGCAAAGTCAGGCTGCTCTCTGTCTTTCATTTCCATGCAGGTGAAATTGAAGACAACTCCATGCTTTGCCAGCATTCTGGCTATGGGCATATACCCATCGTTATTTCGCGTGTTATAGTAGCCAGCAGTTAGTTCAGCTGCGTGTGACCTTGCTCTGTAGTGCCAATGGATTCCAGCAACTTTCCCTGATAGTTTCACCCCTGATGTATCGAATATTCCTTTGGCTGATACGAGAATCTTCTCACCATGTTCTAGCAATTTACCAGAGTACCATTCTAGAAAGAACCGTCCATATTCGGTGTTCCATGTCCCTTCCCTTCTGAAAAATCCGGTATCCTCAGGAAATTGATTGTACTGGCCAGAGTCATGGGGTCCACCTCCTCCCCATTCTTTCTTTCCAATGGCCTCGGCTGCTGCTGCCAAGGACGCTTTCATATACTGCACGACAAACAGGTCATTTTAGTAGTCCATAGATATTTTTCAATTTTTTTCTATCCTCATTGTAATATCTTCGTCATAAGTCATTAGGAACCAATGGTTACCAAACCTTACCAATTTAATCATGCTTTTGGATTAATGTACAAAAGAAGTTTAAATTTATGCACATTTTTAATACCTTGTCATAACATTGGAATTCTCCAATTCCGGGAAACCTCCAAGTTCCATTTGCTTCTGGATACGATGGATATCTCAGTTCTCCACATGGACCCATGCCAACTTGTATTTCCTGTAAAAGTGTTCGTCTTATATATTCAGATTTCTTTCAATGCAGAGAAATGGGAAAAAAGACGTGGAAATTGCAAGGAGTTCCAAGTTCCCCCTTGTTACGTCTATTAAGCCTTAATGGATATAAAGTCCAATCATTTTATGGGAGTTTATCTTTTCTTTTCTTTTTCTTTATATATAAGTGCTCATAAAGGAGAACAAAACTTTATTACATAACGCTCACTTCAAACTCAAAACTTAATGGTAAATCTGTAATAGTTGGCAGCAGTAGTTGCTGAAGTACTTACCACGATAACGCTGCCTAAGTAATCTCCGAATCTGTCACGAAAGCTTCTCATGTAGTCTGCGTACACTTGGAGGGGAGTCCTTCCTCTTAGAATAGGAAGTGAATCACAGCCCAATGAGATGTACTCAGGATTCCTCCTCCCTGATCTGTCTGTGTAAACCAGGTCAGGGTTCTTGCTGATTTCTTCCTGCACCCATGGTGGTAGAGGAATGCTGAAAAATAAAATGCAATAACATAAATTTACAACTAGGGGCAAATAAAAAAGAAAAAAAGAACTTTCAAAAGTATTATATTGTGGTACCTGCAAGTGTCTCCAACATTCCCCCCACACTGATGGAAAGACATAACAACTTGAAGCTTCAAACCATGCATTTGTACCATCTGCACAAGCTCGACATAGGGTTCCCAATTGTACTTCAAAGGCCCGTCTTTTTCCACCAAACCCCACCAAGCATCCACCATTACGCCTTCCACTCCTGCACTCTTCAGGGCCATCAAACTTGCATTCATTGCTCTAGGCTTGTTCAAGCTTCCTCCCACTGTTACAGTGTCTAGTGGCAGCATCACATACACAGGTACCCTCTTCGAATCACTGTGACTATGAGCCACCGAAGGAGCATGCACCTTCTCCCATTTTTCGTTTCTCCTTGCTTCAGAGCTGTTGTCGCGTGTGGGGCGTGCTTCTTGCATGGAATTTTTCACTCGGAGACGGAACGATGGCTTAACCTTTGCAAAACTAATTATCGCAGGGACATCATCAGAAGTTTTAAGGATTTTGGTTTCTTTCTGATTAATAAAACAAACTGAAGAACGAAGTGTTAGAGCCATAGTTTGAAGGATGTGTAGGAAGTATTCAGGATTGTGCGAGTGTATTTATAAGAATGAAGTTGGGTTGGGGAGTTGAAGTGGACAACATAGGTGGGCTCTAATTGAAAAGTGGAAAAAGTGCAAAAAATCAAAACTAGTCTGTTCTGTTTCAACCTTGCTTACGTGTTTCCACCTCTTCCAATCTTATCTGACTCAAAACGTATGAGCCTCAGTTTTTAGCGGTTTTTTATTAGGTGTTTCCTTATGTGCATGCTGTTTGGACCATATTTGGTGTATTTGCCTCGTCATGTTTTTCTTTACTAGGACCTGATAACAAGGAGACCTAAGAACATATACATGATTTTATTTTTGTTTTAGTACCTTTACATTTATAAATTTTAAACTTAAACTAAAAAATTAGAAAAGCTAAGGTTGGTCACCGTTTCCTTGTTTGATCTTTCACTCATGGATTTTTAGAAGACATTATAGTAAAGGTCGCGGAAAAGAGATTAAAAGACTCCTTTAGTGATTGATATATAAGAGGCAAAACATCTTATTTTGGGAGATAAATATGGTGCATAGAGTATTGATGGCTAATGAAGTAGTGGCTGAAACTAGAACATCAACAAAAGTGTTTGGTGTTTAAGATACATTGTGAGAAGATATGACTATGTATCTCGGGTGTTCTTACTTTATATGTTAAGGATTTTTGTGTTTCCCATAGATGGGTTAATTAGATATGGACATGCATTAATTCAATCTTTGTATCTTTTTAGAATACAAAGGGGACTATGATAAGGAGATCAATGAAGACCTTATTCATTTGATTAGGGAAGTAAAGGATAAGGAGTTTTTCAAATGGTATAAGATAGGGGATGGAAGTGTTGAAATGAAATGAGTGTGCTTCAGTTTGGAAAGAATCGGTCCTCTTTGATACCCTCTGCAAGCAAACAGCTTTTGAACACCGAAGCCAAAATGGAATGTTAAATTTTTTATTTTTTAATTTTTCCTTTTATGTTATACTCACATATTGGTTGGTGTGATAATTGGTGTGGGGTATTGCATTTCTACCATAAGACAAACCCCACAAGATGAACTAGCTTGTCACTTGTTTCTGTCTTCTGCCTTTTCTTGCAAACTGGGTTTTCGTGGATGAAAATGTCTCACAATTCCAATATTTTCTTGGTTCTGCTTCACCTTGTTCAGGATAAGAAATGTTGAATGCTCCACCTTTTGTTGTGAAAACATGTGGTTCAGAGGAAGTCTTTGGTTTAATTAGTCTTGGACCGTTCTTTCAGCGTGTTTATGATAACTATTCTCAATTTTTTCATACCATTTCAGATTTAACATGTGTTTGAGTGATGGGCATTAATAGAATTGTAATGTTGACCAATGATGTATAGCCATTGAATGTGGATGAGATGTAATATTGTCATCTGGTCACAATTTTCAGAAGACCTGCCACAGACTTATTAATCTTACATTACACTAATAAATTTCCCGTAATGGTCCTCCTAATACTCACATTCCCATAAGTTATAGCACACTACGTGATTAATATAACTTCCCAAACAAAAGATATTATTAGAGGGCACACCTAAATGTTAGGAAAAAACTTGGTTAACAAATGTACATCGTCGTTTATGATGCATCTGCATCAGATGGAACGTGGAAGCATTCAAATTTGATTTGCAAATCGAGCAAGTTGATAGTTTCAGAAATTTGATTCGGAATCTTCCAAAATGCTTGATTTTTGATATTTTGTACTCTCCTATGAAGGGTTATTGAGATGAGCTGTGTGCACGTAATTCATACGACACAATTTGTGGAGGAAATAGAACCTTATCTTTACGTTTTGTCACATTTCTGATTTCAACTGAAACAATATTAGATGGAAAAAAAATTGATTAATCAATGACCAAGGGAAAAGGGGCATGCAAACAAGTTAGCGTTAATTCTTACGTAAGAAGTTAGCTTTTAAGATATGGAAATCAACATAAAATGACAGAAGCCATTGACGTTTGATTTGAAGATTGTTCCTTTAGCACTAGCTTCTGAGGGAGTAAGAAAAAAAGACAGCTTTCTAAAACCCCTCGTGGTGAATTCACCGATTTCATAAGATTTCTATCCGAAGTTGTCCAAAAGAAAGGGAATCACTCACTTTCAGAGCAAGCCATTTCAGTTCTTATTTTTGCATGGACAAGTAGGAACCATGATTGGTGATGAAGCTAATAAGTGAAGTTCAAATTTAACGGGTAAATGCTGTTTATGGCTATAAATACGTGGAACCTAACTTTTTGTTCAATACAATCCGTCCCTTTCTGAAAGAGAATATAATTTCATTGTCGTGATACGAAAAGCTCTTTCTGATGCATAATACTTATTTTACCTATAACCAAAATCATGGCATTAGTTATCCGTCTACACTGTTTCAACCCCTCTTTATCCTTCATTTAATTATCCTTGATTTTACACAGTTTACTTATACAATAACTTAGCAAGGATTGTTGGTGTATATTGGTGAGCTAATGAATTAAAACTTGAAGGCATCCACGTTATAAGCTCTAACTGTTCAAGTCATTCAACATGGTATTAAAATGAAGGTTGGAGACCTTTACAGTAACTTGCAACTAAAATCAATGGAAGGGTGAGTGGGAGTTGGCAGAAGTTTATGCGATTCCTGCATAACAAGGTAATATCTTTTTACTTCTTTGAAGTAAAGATCGACAATAATGACAAATTTGGAACTAAAATCAGTTCACCTAAATATTTGGAATTTTCAGAACTTAGCCTGAACTTATGTGTAAAATGTAAGCTGGAATACTTTTCAAAAATATCTTAAGACCTTTCAAGATATTTTCGTAAGACATGGTACGTCAATAATATCTAGGAAATTGAGATATCTTACGAAAATATCCAGTTCATACGTGTATCCAGTAAAATTTCCTAGGTATCTCAAGTATAGAATCTGAGATGCTAATTAATAACACATAATAGCATGTCTGAATGAAATAAAATAGTTCTACAATAATGTATACACTGCTGTAGATATACCTTGTCCAGCCATGAACTATAAGTTCTCATACATACAACAAACGATATCATTGCTGGAAACTGAAAATTCAAGAATCTGCGATGGGGAAAACAGATCCAATCTTATTGCTAAAACGATAGCACTTGATATTAACTGCATATGGACCGAGTTGAATGTGGTTATCCTCCCTACCAACATAGAAACACAGGGTATATAAAGCAATTTCAAATTCAGGGCTCACTCCAACCAAAGTGCTTGATACAGATTTCAGAACACCATTCCATTCAAACTGAACAGTCAGAAGCTGCGTTTCCGAGTCAGGCTGCAAGTTTTGGTGGCAGAGAGCATTAAAAATGAGGTGGTTACAGCTTGAAGTATAACAAATGTTTACCGAGATACCAACATAAACAAGCTAAGTACAAGATTTTTTACGTAATGAAACAGAAATATGAATTAGGCTTACATTGTTTTGGGAAAAATAATTTCAAAATGCTTTGATGTCTAGCTAATGATGAGTTTATTTCTTTCATGTGATTGGTGCACCAAACTTCTATTCTCTGTTTGGATTATTGCCAATACAATAAGCTTAATAAATAGTTACTCACAGTTTGTCCCCGTCGACGGGGAAAAATATAGCCCTGATAATCAACTCTCCCCTTTTCTTCTTCAAGGTAAAACTGCCAAAATACATCAACAGGTGAGATAGAAGAAGTCATTACAAGTTAAATTACAAATTAAAGGAACAAAATATATCTGTGCAGGCTTCATCTGATTATCAGATTAATGACTTCCCAAATAGCAAGAAAAAAAATACTTAATTATCAGCAAAAATAGAACAAGACATTGGCAGGCCTGAATAAGTATTTATGGTTACAGAACTTCATTGGCAAACAATTGACTATACAAGACTATAGCAAAGTATTCTTGGCAATTTCAACTATTGAAGTTATTCATCGAGGAATAACACTAAACTGTGCAACAGAAAACTAATCCACAGTAATACAATATTGGCTAATCAATGAGAGTGGTGATGTCAGAATAATTGCAGAAAAGAGCACCAAATATGACCCAATATTATAAAGTGGTGCACCTTCAATTTGGCATGAATAAGAACAGATAAATTATATAAACAGGCAGAAGAAAACTATGAGGTCATACCTGCAGCCAGTTATGGAAGCCAGAAACTTCGCCACTTTGTTTGATTTCTCCAACAAAAACATGTTCAAAAGCAGAAGAGGAGCCAGAAGTGCCACCACGGCCATAAAGGTCAAACCACAGATTGGTCATCATTTGTTTGAAATCTTGGTAACTCCCTGGTGCAATTCCCTTAGATGCAAGATACTTGTGAAGATATTTAATTGGTGCTGTTCTACTGATTTCTTCTATGAAAGAAGCTTGCTCTTCTCTCTCCTCAGATGTGACTACTTCCTTACATCCTTCATGTGGATTGTAATTATCTAGAAGTGAGAGAAAACGACCAAATGTAGGCTTTCTAAATACATCATCACTAACCCAAGTAAATAAGCTCCCCTCTGCCATATCTACCTTTTGGTAAACCTTTTTCCCTTCACCACAGTCAATTTCATAGTCTTTTCCAGGTACCAACCTATTGAAATCAAGATCCCAGAGTTTCTCACAAGCTTTTGATAGATCAGCAAGTTCATCTTCTGAGGGCTCCAAACTATCACCGACTTGAACCTCATCAGAGTATTCTTGCTCATGAGAAGGCCGTTTGTAGTTCTGCCAAGTTTCCTTCGGAACCTACATGAACTTGGTAAGATCCATCATTCAGATTCAGACAGGGATGAAGCATAAAACATCCATAACTGGTTAGATCACAGATTCAGTAACGAAGTTAACATACAGTAGAATTCAAAGAAGAATACGTGTTACAACAATATCAACAAAACAAAATTAGTTTATAACAATACAAAACACTGAAAAAGCCGCATATGCTTTTATATTAGACATATTGATGAAAACACAAACACAAACCTTTTGTGTCCGCCTTGGAGGTTTGCCAACAGTCTGCCATCCATCTTGATCTTCATTCACCTGCAAAAAATAAAAAACGAGTCTCACATTAATAGTTCTATTTAATAGAAAAAAAAAATGTTTTATGTTATATACCGCATCACTTGGAAAGAAGGCAAAGCCTATCCATTGTTCAAACTTTCTCAACATGTTCAATTCTACCATATTCTCACACACAAACCTTTTCTGTCCGTCTTTGAGGTTTTCCAACAGTCTGCCATCCATCTTGATCTTCATTCACCTGCAAAAAATAAAAAACGAGTCTCACCTTAATAGTTCAATTTAATAGAAAAGAAATGCTTCGTATTATATACGGCATCACTTGGAAAGAAGGCAAATCCTATCCATTGTCCAAACTTTCTCAACATGTTCAATGCTACCATACTCTCTCTCTCGAAGCCAGATTCTCAACTACCCACCAATTCAGTGGAACATTTATCGTGTTATTTAAAGAAGAAGAAGAAGAAGAAGAAAATTCTTCCAGTTTCTTTCTCCAAAAACAATCTTAAACTGTATGCAGAGACAGATAGATCTGAATGAAAGCAAGTGCCAGCAGGATGACCACAAGAGCTTGAATTCTGTACATATTGAGCACAAGCGATGCAGCACCAAAAGGTAACAAATCTGATAGAACAGCTTTACTATATATTAAGCATCAATAAGAGTAATTTGTCACTGGGATAAATGACCCCAGTAATCTATATCACATCAAGGTAGCAAGCAACCCAAAAAAGATATTGTTATTGAACAAAGTTAGGTATCAACTACATTACACTTTAAAATTTAAAAGATTTAGCGACAATCTCTTGAGATATCCAAACACATCATTTATAAACTTCAAATCTACGATGAAGCCAAACCATAACTATCTATGTTCAAAGGGTTAATACTGCAAAGCTAAACTTGAAGCTAAGAGTGAAGGGGATTTACCTTGTGACCAGTGCTGAAATTTTGAGATTGGCTCTCCTCATGCTGAGGACGGTACACTGCCTGGACAGAGAACAAGTGTGGTTACATGAAGGGCTACATATGAGAAGAGTATGGTATTGGATTTAAGAATTGAGACCAAGTGATTGACGTTCACCTGATGGGGCCTGTTGGTATAACTGTGACTATCCTCTTCCCACCGTTCTTCCTATAATGGCCATAACATTATCAATGAATGAGTAAGATTACATATTTTTGGGGAATTGAGAACAAAGATGAAGAAATGTGACCTTTTGGGGTGAGTTGGACCACTGTGTCTGTTGCTGGTGGTGCTGCTGCTGCCGATGAGGTTGAGGACGAGGGTGATCCTGCAGAAATAAAGATAGAATTTTGATATCACGTGATCCTGACAGATAAAACTTGAAAAATGGGAATGTCGAGTTGACATAGTAGAATCGGAAACCTGATCCTGATCGCCGGAGACAAGGTCGGCCCAGGAGCGTTCACCGTGTTCTTCTTGGCCATCGTTGTGATCAGCGCCACCGATAGCAACATCGACCAAGCCCTTGATGAGACCCTCCATTTTGATGTTGATGATGTTGTTGTTGTTGAAGCTGTTGAAATGGAAAGTGAGATAATGAATCTGAGATGAGTTGGTTGGATAAGGTAATTTGAGAGTGACAATGGCGGGTAATTTAATAAAGATAATTAATAATATCAGTAATAAGAAGAAGAAGAAGAAGAAACAAAACATTTTTTTGTAAAAAAAATAAAATAAAATAGTTTCAATTATAATTTTGTCCGTAAAATTTGAAATGATTATTTTAGTTCATTAAATTATTTTTTAATAAAATATATTTTACTTATTTAAATTTAGTAATCATATTTTCAAAATTTTGAAAAGAAAAGCATTTTTAAAAAACCGAGAAAGTAATAAATAAAATAAAATGGGACAAGGATTATCCTAAAGACTAAAACTAAAATCCTAAATAAAAACAAATTATTCTAATTAAAGCATAATTAAGGAAATAAAGGAAATGGGATGAGAATTGGATCACAAAAAATACATAATTATTATTTTCTTGGCTTGCCGACATGGATGAGTGGAAGTGGGAGATTTAACGTGATGAAATGAAAGTCAAAGGCTGTCTTTGATGGTAGACTCGCCACGTGAGATGAGATTACCTAATTTCTCGTATCATAAATAAAAATATCGAAGGAGAGGATGATAAATAGAGATGGCAAATAAATTTATTTTCGTAAGTATTGTTTGAATTCGTTCTCATTTTGATGGAGAATCTCCGCATTGACTGGGTATGAGTATGTAGAGTTGTCAAAATGGGTTGAAACCTGCGAGCCAACCCGGCTCACCACGGATTTAGGTCGGATTGGGTTGAAATTTTTTTACAAATTTCAATACGAGTTGATTTTTGACCCGACTCATTTAGAACCTGGCTCATTCGGGTTAAACTCGTGGTGAGCCGGGTTGGCTTACCAACCCGCACATAAAAGGGTCAGACAAGTGTTTTTATTTATTTTTATTAAGTTGAGCTTTACATTTGGGTCATATTAAGTTGTTTCTTTATCCAACACATAAATAATTTGTACTTTTTTTTATTTTGGTTTGTATTTGGATTGTATTAAAGTTTATTTCAATTTTAATTAGAATTACAATTTAGACTGAAAAAAAATAAAAAAAAAATAACATTTTTTTTAATTAAGTGAACATGTGAGCCAACCTGTTTAACCCGCCAAGCCGTGGTGGACCGGACCAGATTCAATTTTTTTTGGCTCGCTAAAAAATGAAATGGGTTGGGTTGGCTCATTAAATCATCAACCCGTGGTGGGTCGAGCCGGGTTGGGTCGGGTTACCCGTTTTGACAGCTCTATGGGTATGGGGAATTCCCGATTTTTTCAATTGGGTATGGGGATGGATATGGGTAGCGATGGCAACAGGGCGGGGCGGGCACGAGTTTCGCTATCCCATACCCATCCTTGTAAAAAACATTCATCCTCATCCCCATACCCAAACCCAACGAGTATCAAACTTTTGTCCCATCCCCATCCCTACCGGGTAACGGGTATAATATCGTACCCATACCCATACCCATTTTCTTACTACTTCAATATTAATTTTAATTAATCTTTATAAAATAATACAAAATTATGATAAAGGAAACATAGTATTAATAAATATTCAATATTAGAAGGATGGTTGTTTCTTTGATATCAAATACTTAAAAATAAATTATAATTGTTTACATTTTAGATTATAATACCAAATAAAATTTTATGAGAACCAAAATATTGATTAAATTTGCAAATATTAGTTAAACATAGTTGATAAAATTTAAAAATATTTTTTAAAATATAAAAGAAAAACAAATATTGAAATTAAAATATGTTTTAAATGTTTGTTTACTTCAATCTTTTAAATTCTAATAAATCTATTTTTTATACACTAATAAAAGTTATAATACAACATGATACAAAGAACAAATAATAATCATAATAAAAGTTTTAAATAAATTATAATTATTTACATTTTAGATTATAATACCAAATAAAATTTCATGAGAATCAACACATTTATTAAATTTACAAACATTAATGAAACCTAGTTGATAAAATTTAAAAATATTTTTTAAAAAATATAAAAGAAAAACAAATATTCAAATTAAAATATATTTTAAATGTTTGTTTACTTCAATCTTTTAAATTCTAATGAATATTTTTTTTATACATTAATAAAAGTTATAATACATCATTGATCAAAATGATACACAGAACAAATAATAATCATAATAAAAGTTTAAAATAAATTATAATTGTTTACATTTTAAATTATAATACCAAATAAATTTTCATGAGAACCAACACATTTATTAAATTTGCAAACATAGTGAAACCTAGTTGATAAAATTTAAAAATATTTTTTTTTAAATAAAAAGAAAACAAATATTTAAATTAAAATATATTTTAAATAATTTTTTACTTCAATCTTTTAAATTCTAATGAATTTCTTATTTTATACACTAATAAAAGTTATAATACATTACTTGATCAAAATGATACAAAGAACAAATAATAATTATAATAATAAAATTTTAACATAAATCTTGTATATTTTGAACTTCAATTATGTTGGATGGTGATAAAAAAATATTTATGACAATTACATTAAATTTTTATATTGTAGTAAATAAAAGTTATTTATACAATTATACTGAAAAAATTACAATATGAGATATAATGAGTTAAAAAATAAAAAATAATTAGATAAAATATATCGAAATAGTATTCTACATAATAAAAATAAACAAGAAATAATAATATTAAAAAATTAACAAATGTTTACTAACAATTTGAGAGACTATTGAAAGAAATTATCTTAGAGATCTAAGAAAACTTTTCAAATATCAACATATTTACTCAGTGGTTGAGAAATAACAAAAATTGTTTTAGTGAAACAAAAGAGTTTAATGAAACAAAAACTAATAATAATAATAATAATAAGTAAAGGAGTTTTTTTTATATTACCTATTAAACGAAAGGTTTGTGCTATTAAATACTTAAATTGAGAGTATTAAACATTTTTATGTGAAAGGAAAATATACAATAACTAAAAATATTAAAAAATAATAGAAATATTCGAATGTGAGACATAAAATATTTTAATTGACATACATATTTTTTAATTACATAAATGTTATGATAAGATGAAAAATATAATTGAGATGCAAATGAGTTTCATGACAAACCAAATAATTAGAAGAAATAAAAAATAATAATAATATATATATATATATATATATATGGTTACTTAATTAATTGAGAATATTTTAATAATTTAAATGGGGACGAGTATTATGGCGGGAATATGTACATCCCATCCCCATCCCCATACCCAATTGAAAAAGTCGGGGATTCCCTATACCCATAGAGTTGTCAAAATGGGTAACCCGGCCCGACCCGGCTCGACCCACCACGGGTTGATGATTTAATGAGCCAACCCAACCCATTTCATTTTTTAGCGAGCCAAAAAAATTCGAACCCGATTCAGTCCACCACGACTTGGCGGGTTAAACGGGTTGGTTCACGTGTTCACTTAATTAAAAATAAATAAATAAATAAAAAGAACTCACCCTCTATATTAGTAGTCACGATAATGGTTAAGATATAATTAATAATTCTTTATTTTATTATTTTATTTTAAAAAATAAAATAATTAATTATAGAAGGGTTAAATATGTTTTTGGTCCCTTAACTTTTAGTAAATTTTGGAATTAGTCCATTTTGAAACTTTGGACCAATTTAGTCATTGATCTTTCGAAATACGTGAATTTAGTCCTTTTAATCAAATTTTGGTTGGTTTATTGGATGTTTCGTACACATTTCAGGATTGTATTTGAGTTGTTTATACTGTTTGACACATTTTTGCTTTAATGTTAAGTCAAATACTATTATGAAACGTGCTTGAAATGTCAAATAAACTTAACAAAATTTGATTAAAAGGACTAAATCCACGCATTTCAAAAGATGGAGGACTAAATTGGTCCAAAGTTTCAAAATGGACTAATTCCAAAATTTACTAAAAGTTAAGGGACCAAAAACATATTTAACCCATTATAGAAAAATGTTAACCCGATTTTGAAATAAAGCGAATAAAAGATAGAATAATAGATAATAGAGAAGAAAAGAAAAAAATAGAGAATAAAGAATAGGGAACAACTGATCTATCTATTATTATTGATAGAAAGAGTCCTACTTATTACAACATGTAATCCATACAGAAAACAAATCAACTTAGTACTTAGTTAATACAAATATTTACATAAAGAGTAATTAAAGAATAATGAATCATATGAGTATAAATCATATGATATGAGTAAATGTATCAAATCAATAGACAATCATTAATTCATAACACTCCCCTTTGAGTGTCCATTGATAAAAGAATGTGTTTCGTTAAAACCTTACTAGGTAAAATCCTTTGGAATAAAAAACCTAGTAAAGGAAAAAGAATACAAACCCCCTCATGTAAACTTACATCATTAAGGCACTACAAGAAAAACTGATATTATCGACAGTCAAAATCCGTCGGTAATGGTCAAAATCCGTCGCTAAATCAACATTATCGACGGTAAAAAATTTGTCCCTAAAACTCTTGTCAGTAAAATTTTTCCGACGGAAATCATGTTCCGTCGATAAATCTGTCGATAATTACCGATAGAAAAATTCGTCGATAAATTTGTCGACAAATACCGACCGAAAAATCTGTCGGTAATTACCAAAAAATTCGTCGGTAAATAACATGCATTGTTCATCTTCTTCCTCCTCCTTCTTTCATTTTTTTTTTCATTTTTTTTAGTCGTCGCCATCTCCACTCTCGTCGTCATCGTCACCGTCGTCGCCGTTGTTGCCACCGTCGTTGCCGTCATCTTTTTCTTCCTCTTTCTTTTTCTTCTTTTTCCTTCTTCTTCTTCTTCTCCTTCTTCTCCTTCATTTTCTCCTTCTTCCTCTTCTTCTCCTCCTTCTCCTTCTTCTTTTTATTTTTCTTCTTCTCCTTCTCCTTTTTCTCTTTCTTCTTTTCTTTATCCTTCTCCTTCTTTTTCTCCTTTTTTTTTTCTTCTTCTTCTTCTACTTCTTCTTCTTTTCCTTCTTCTTCTTCTCTTCTTTTTTTCTTTTTCTTCTTCTTCTCGTCTTCTTATAAGGTGAGTTTGGCGGGAAAATTCTTGCTCCTTTTACCGACGAATTTATTCGTCGGTAAATTCGACGATAAAAAAAATTAAATTATCGACGAATTTTACCGATGGATTTTAAGTTACGTAAGTACCGACAGAAAAATCCGTCAAAAATGCAAATTTTGGCGAGAAATTTCTCGCTTCTTTTACCGATGGATAAATCCGTCGGTAAATCCATCGGTAAAATTTTTTAAAATTATCGACGAATTTTATCGACGAAATAATTCGTCAAAAATACAATTTGAGTGGGAAATTTCCCGTTTCTTTTACCAACGGCTCAATCCGTCGACAAATTTCTCCGTTAAAAAAATTGGAATTATTGACGAATTTTACTGACGAATTTTTCTGTCGATAAATGAAATGTGTTACCGATGTATTTTTTCGTCGATAATTAAAATTTAAAAATTCGTCAGTAAAATTCGTCGATAATTTAAATTTTCTGACTGAAACACATTCGTCGATAAAATTCTGTCGGTAATTTCAATTTTTTTTTAGAGAGGTGACAAAGTCTGAACTTGTGAATCATTTGCTCAAAAGTTCTTCTTAGCAAAAACTTCGTAAATAGACTTGCCATAATTTCACATGAATGAATTTTTTGATATCTATATCATCCTTTCAATTGAACAATACACTATTGTCTTCATATATGGTTGTTGATTCCATCTTTGTCGAGGATAGTCACAAGTTTCTTGCACATGTTGAATTATAGACCTTAGCCAAATATATTCACAACTTTCCTCGTAATTCTATATGATTAGACGATGTTACTACTATGGTTTGATTCATATACCTTCATGAAACCATTGTGCTACCACATGTGAACAAACATCTTGTTTGTGATAAACCATTATGATGTTATGAGAATATGTAAAATAACATGCATATACATGACCCATTCGTCTGAATCTGAATCATTTGGATGGAATAAGCTCATATTCGTAGTACCCTTAAAGTAACAAAGTATATGTTTTATTCCAAACTATTTTCTTCTTGTAGTTGAAGAACTATATCTTGCTTAACAAATTTACAGCAAATGCAATATTAGATCGAGTATAATTAGCAAGATACATTAGTGTTTTTATGACACTAAGATATGATGCTTCTGGACCAAGAAGATCTTCATCATTTTCTTGAGGTTTAAGAGTCTTTATCAACATCTAATGACCTCACAACTATTGGAGTGCATAATGGACATGACTTTTCCATTTAGAACATTTTAAGCACCTTAATTATATAAGCCTCTTGACGTATAAAAACACATTTATTTAAATACTCAATTTCTTCTAATTTCAAATAAGACTTTACCCTTCAAAGATCATTCATCTCAAATTATTTCTTTGAGTAATCAATTGCCTTTATGAGCTCATTAGGAGTTCCAACGATGTTTATGTCATCTACATGAACAATAATTATGACAAATTTATTTTTAGATCTTTTCATATAAATACAAGAATAATTAGGATCATTTCTACATCCTTATTTTAATAAGTACTCAATAAGACGGTTATGCTACACACGTTCTGATTGTTTTAATCAATAAAAGAGCATGTTCAATTTTATTGAATAACCCTCTTTAGAATTTGTCTTGTTGAGCAAATAAAATCCTTCAGGGATTTTCATATAAATATGATTCTCATTCTCAAAAGAATCGTACGAATAAGTTGTAACATCATCCATTAGATGTAATGCAAACCTTTTTGTGCAACTAGGATAATCGAATATTGCAATGTTGTTGCATAAAATACTAATGAATATGTTTTTTCACAAATCAATACAAGGTTTTGTGAACAACCTTAAGCAACCAATTGTGCTTTGTATCTAACAACTTCATCATTCTTAATTTGATTTTTGTGCAAAAAACCATATGTACCCAACGAGTTTCACAACTTCCAACTTCAGGTGTGCGAACTATACGTCCAAAAACCTTTCATTTAACAAGCAAATATAATTATGCTTCTTTGCATATTTTCATTTTGGTCAATCTTTTCTTTACTGACAATATTCAATGATCATTGCTTATTGATCCTCATTATCATTAATAACATTCATCGCTATGTTATAAGTAAAAGTTTCGTCGATGTTAGCTTCATTTTGGTTCCATATTATATTATTCATGACATAATTTATTGAGATCTCATCATTTTCAACAATTTTAGGTACCTGAGGTTCTTTTAGAACCGAACCATTAATTATGTCAAATGAATACCTTTTTTATTAGGTCATTTTGCATTTTAGTTCCCTTTCTCATTCAAGAGTTTTTATCTTTGGAACCAATAGGCCTACCACGCTTCAAACGTGTCTTTGGAACTAACAAACCTACCATGCTTTTATTACTCTTGAGAATTGTATAAGTTGTTACACTATCAATAAGACACATATTCTTTGGTACTAGTACAAACATTCATTTTTCATATAAACATAAATATCAATACTAGATTTTTTTTTAACATTCTCGTAATCAATAAAATGATCAATACTTCCATTTGCTTTAGCAAATAAAATAATAATATCATGAAGAGTAGCATCCATATAGCCATAATCAGAATCATCATCTTCATTAGCAAAGTGTGTTTCCATGTTCTTCTCATTATTTGTAAGATGCTTTGGTGTACAATAAGTACAACTCAAATGGTCTTTACCACCATAATGATAATATATACTTTTATTTTTTTGTCAATATTTTCACATTTTCCTTTTCCGTTATTCACATTATTGTGCCACTTATAATGACAAAATGTGTATTTGAAATTTTCTTTATAATCATGTCCATGATCAATATCACGATCACGATCACGATCACGGAAATATAAATCAAATGTTGCTGCATTCACTTATGGAAATGGAGCAGAACCAATTTGGATAGGTTTTATGATTTTCTATCAAAAGCTCATTGCTTTGTTAAGTCATACAAAGACATGAAATAAATTCATAACATTTATTGCTGCATTCACTTTTGGGAATGAAGCAGATTAGGCGGATCTCATGATTTTTCAACAAAAGCTTTATTGTTTTGTCCAGGCAGCCATACATAGGCATGAAATAAATTCATAATATTTGTGAAATCTTTTTTCACAATATTTTTGTCGCATGAGCAAATTAGTTGCTTAGATGTTTTATTTTTTTATTTAATGATATCCCAATATCCATTACATCTAAATGTATTTCAACATTTAAAATCCAATATAAGAAATTCTTCCTTGTAATATTAAGGGTCACAAATTCAAATTTTGCAACGTTTCACATATTTAGAACTAGCACATAAAATAATAATATTAATAATAATCATCATCATCATCATCAAAATAATAATAATAATCACCGTCATAATAAAAATAAAAAATAATAAAACATAGATGAAAATTGATAAAGTTAAACAATTCACAAGAGGAAGAATATAAGGTAAAATTATAAATTGAGAAAGGATTAAAAAGAGCCTGGATTGAGATACGCAGAGCACTGTCGTTGGAGAGAAAAAGCTTCCACTAGTCCTCAATTGGTTGGAGCATCGTGTTGATAACGTGTTATAAAATAAAGCGAATAACAGATAGAATAATAGATAATAGAGAAGAGAATAAAAAAAATAGAGAATAGAGAATAGAGAGCAACTCATCTATATATTATTATTGATAGGAAAAGTCCTATTTATAGATACAACATATAATCCATAAAGAAAACAAATCAACTTAGTTAATATAAAATATTTACATAAAGAGTAATAGTAATGAATTATATGAGTATCAATCATATAAAATCATATAAGTAAATGTATCAAATCAATGGACAATTATTAATTCATAACAAACCCATATTTGAAAGGTACTGATTAAAGTATAATTAATGATATTTGATTTTTTTATTTTTACATTAAAAACTGGAATAATTAACTCTTTTAATTAATTAAATATTCTATGAAATTTCTAAGTAATAATCTTAAACAAAGTAAGTATTTTGAAATCTGTAAGGTTTGTGTTAAAAGCAAGAAAAAATATTTCTCTAACACTTAAAAAGTTTCTTAGTGGGAGGTTCAAATGTGAAGACTTGAAACATATGACAGGTACGATGTTTAATTTTTGCATAAAAAATATCTCTTCTAACTATCTAACAACATTAAAATATAATTATTTTATTATTTAATTTATATTTTTATTATTTTTTAACTTTTTAGATATTTAACATTATTTTTTGTTATTTTTCTATTAGTTTAATTTTTTTTATGTTTAATTATATTTTAATTTTTAATAATATTAAAATATAATATTTATGAATATTTTTATTCTCTAAATAAAATAAATTTATATTAATGATTATTAGGTTAAAATTCATTTAATATCACAATTTAGTATAAATTTTTTATAAAATTTAATGCGTAAGCAAGATCCTAGATAAAAAAGAAGGGAATTAAATGCAAGTATGAAAAGAGTTAGGGGTGAATGTAAACCAGGTTGGATCATATTCAAATTTGACATGTCTCGAATTTAATATTTTAAAATTTATATATGATGATTTAATTTATTAGTTTGGTTGGATTTAGATTGTTTGGATTACCTAATTCAGTCGAATTTTTTGAGTTATATTAAATTATATTTTTTAATAATTTTTTATTTTGAATAAAAAACATAAATATAGTGAATCTCTAACTAAAAAGTAGACATGTATAATTTTAATAGTAATTATTATAATACAATATGATTTTATATAAATGACTACTAAAATTTAACAAATAATTTCATATTAAAAATAAAATTTAAAACATATTTAAAAGTTTATAAATATTAAAATATAAATTCAGATTAAATAGAATATATATAAACTTTCGATCTATTATACAAACTCAATGACAATTATTTATTTTATTCAATTTCACCTCACTTATCCAATATACTTAAATTTACTTTGAGTTTCTTCGGATTAGGTGGGATATAACTTTTTTCTCTGTCCTAGACACAATCATGATTTTTTAAGATTTTTATATAAATGAGAAATGTAATAAAAATTTAACGGTAACAGTACCGGTGATGGTGATGTGCCAACTAACTCTGTAAGGTTGTTTCAGCATCTATTATTCACAAATCGTTTTCACGACTTTTAAACTTTTTTTGCAGAGATTCAGAAATGAATTACATATATTATAAAATATTCCGTATTGGACAATATTATAAAAAATTTACTTATCGCATAAAGATTTGTTCTTATATAATATCTTATATTATGTGAATAAAAGAATATATATATATATATATATATAGTTATTATAATATCCATCATTATTTATGTCAGATTTATTCATTAATTTTTTTATAAGCAATACTGCCCTTATAATAGAAAAAGTAGATTACCCGTCATTCTATCATAAATTGTTTATGTCATAAGTTTATTAACTTTTAACATAAACTAATGTCTACCTTTTGAAATATAATAGAATAATATTTTCTAGTTAATAATGTAATTTTTATTTAAAATATGTGATAATCTATTTTGATTGTTTATTGTGATGACTGTCACATTGTTTTGAATAAACTAATTATAGAGTGTATTATAATCACTTAGAAAATAACGTTTTTTTTTTCTTAATTTTATGAACTTGATGAGTTCGAAGTAAACTAATAGTTTAATTATTATTTTTAAATGGTACTCAAACGGAAAAAGGGTAAATACACAGACATTGCACTTCATTCGATGAAACTCAACAATAGGGAGAATGTGCGAGGCTTATCATAAAGCCACTTTGAATCGTATGAAGCACCCTACTTAGTGAAAAAGTTTAATGTAGAAATTATGTACCGAAAGGAGTGTGATTAAGTTGCAGAATCCAATAATAATTCAGCTAACAATAAGTCAAAAAGTTGAATGTAGAAATTATCTACTCAACAAAAGGACTTTAGTAGCGTCAGCTAACAAACGCAGAAGTGAAAAAATAAATAAATAAAACAGATAAAGTCGATCTAACACATTCTAAAAGGACATTGATTTGTCATAAAATTATGTTTTATATTAAAAAAATAAAAAATTAGGCATCAATTAGGCCGATGCTAGAAAATTATGTATTAAAAAACAAATAATAGAGTTAAATTTTGTATTAAAAATTTCACCTTAAGATGGAGGTGAAAGCTTGTGTGAACATTGTCTTAAGATGAGTTTTGTGAGAAACGAATACATCGTAATTAATGTATTTCATTGGGAGTTGCAAATTTTGTTTAGAAGCAGCGGAGAGAACGATGCTATCATTAATATCATTTAAAAATATTACAGAAGCGTCGAAAAAAGTGTAGGTTGGAGCGGTGACGAATAGCGTAGGGGAAGGGGACAGAGCCCCCTCATTGGGATACACTGACACATCCATTTATTTTCTAAAACAATATAAACTATAATGGATATTTTCAAAGCTCTGCATAAACACTTGTAGCTTCCAATTGTGAATGGTGGGATTTTTATTCACTCAGAGGTACACTTTAATCATGGTTACCATCAATCTTTCTTTCGGAGACACTAATTTTCTTTTTGTGGTTAAAGATAATAATAATAATATACTATTGTTATAGTTGGATGTAAATGTTACCATTCTAACATTTATTTGTAAAACAAAAGCATATATTTATTATTTTTCTTCTTATGAGTGTGAAAATTATATTTATTTTTTGTTCATGTGGAAAAATGGATATAGCTTAACATTCATTTTTATTTGTTTGAATATTTATTAAGTATTTTCTTCTATAAAAAGGTAACACGAATATACGATATTATAAAAAATTTAATTCAGAAAGAAAATACTTATTCTTTTTATTGTAAAATAGAAATTATAATTGCTTACATTATAAAATAAGATAATGTTCTAATTAAAAGCTTTAGTGAGAGTGCTACATTAAGTTAAAACACTTGTTGATGTGTTCATCCCTATTTCAAAGTTTGTAGGTCAATTATAAACTTTTAGATAGTAAATCCTATTTTTTAAGGGATACTTACGAGGCATAAGAGATCATGAAACTTAATCTCCAATCCATCTTATTGGTACTACCCTAATCATCCATGTGTATCTTGTTTGGGGTTATTTGATGTTTACAAATCTTTGAAAAGTAGGAATATAGTGATAAGACATTCAATTAAAGATGAAGGACTATGAGATGTGATTGAGATGTATTTTTATAAATATTTGTAGGAGAGTCAAAGTTTAAGTGTAGAGGAGGGAAATATAAAGATTAATCAAATATAATATTGACTAATATTGGGAGGATGATAATTATATATAGGAAGTTATTTTTATACAATGACACAAAATGTCATCCTGATGCTTACTGTAAGAATCCCAAATCGTATCCTTTCTCAGAAACCCCCTTCTTCTCTCTAGTCTTATTTTCTTTCCAAAAATCCTCTTTTCCTACCATAAAACTGATTCAATTTTATTTTTTTTGAAGATTCATTACTGCTAGTGTAATCTACAAGAAGAGCTTTACCAAACCCCTCATTCGATTTCTCTTAACGGTTAGTTCAAAATTTTACCCATTCTTTACATGTAACAATCTGTTTTCTCCTACATGCAAGTTCCTTTTTGTTTTGCATGTTGCTTCCATTAGTCCTTAATGAGATTTCCTTTGGTTGATACCTTAATGTTGTGTCTTGATTGTCATTTGGGTCTTTTGTTGTGTAGATAGAGTGTTTTAACCTGTGGAGCTGTTTATGGAGAAAAAAACAATGTCAGGTAAATACTATGCAGTAAAGGAAGTTATTTTTCTTTGCAAGATTAATGCTTTACTGTTGAAGTGTAAATATGAGTTTGATTTTAGTGTATGAATGTTGATAAAGCTTGAAAATTTTTCCAAGAGAAATGAAATTATAATGAATGATGTTTGCAGTGGTTATGATTTTCTTTTCTGTAGAGAAAGTTAAAACTGTTGTAAGAGGATGAGAATTTGGTTTGTGATTTGTAATTATTAAGTGTGGGTGAAACTACTGGATGAGATAGATTAATTTGTGGTTGCCACAGTTGGTGTTACGAAATTTGTAGAACACATGTTGGAAAAGTTGTTATAGTAGAAATTTTGGGAAATGGGTATGGCTTTTGTGAATTGTATGATTTAATGGTTCATGTGAGTTTGTTTGCTTAAATGACTTTGATGTAGTAAGATGATTTTACTTATGACATTTATCTTTTGTGAAGGAAGGGGTTATATCTTTTGAAATAGTTTTTCTTGTGTGCTTCCTGTGTCATCATGAATGTATTACCATATGTTTGATAATGCGTGTATGTATGTAAAGGGTTTTAGTCTTGGGTTGTCAAATTAGTTATTTTCAAGAGGAAATGCTAATCTAGGATGAGTCCAAGTGTGTTGAAGGAAGCTTGTGATGTGGGATTATGCTGACTCTACTAGTATCTGACTCGTATAGAAGATGTTAACTAGGTGGTAAAAGTCGAAGGAAAGACTTCACATGAGAGATAGTATGATAAAAAGATGATCATACTCAGGGAACTAGTGAAGTTAACCTTGTCAATACTGGATGACTTATATGATTGTTCCACTCAAGTTATTATTGTTGTAAAGGAGGAGAAGAGGGACAATATGAAGTGTCGAGTCTCACAAATCCATCCAATACACTAGGTTTTCTTGAAGCAAGAGTCTAGATGTATTATGGTAGTTATAAGTTTGATCTTTGGCCTCTTATTTGATATTTTGTATATTTCAAATATTTAATTATACAGTCTTTGTCAAAAGATATAATATATTTAGATTGATATTTATTATAGTAAAAATGAATTTACCCTTATATTTTGTGTGTTATCTCATCTTATTTTCTTTTTTGATGATCATATAGAAACTGATAGTGAAAATGATACGAAAGTTATGATGAAAAAATGAATGATTAGGATAAGAATATAATATGAACGATAAATTGTAATTTTGAAAAAGAAAAGAAAAACTGTACTAAGTTCATTATTTATATTTTGAAGTAATCATTAATTATTTTTTTAATATAAGAACTATAAAAATAAATTTATTTTGAAATACCTTCTATATGTTATGGAGACGTATTATAATTAATAGTTACTAAAATTTTTTTTTGAATTTTTGGTTTGTTACATCTGCTATAATAAGAATAAATACATAATTAATGTGTTTTTTTTTTCAACATCGTTAGTGTGAAATGATTTTAGTCTGTTTGTTTTAAATTTGTGAAGTCGTGTTGTGAAGTACTTTTTAAACTTCAATTTTAGAAAATATTTTATACTTTTATATATAGTTTTTTAAACGATGTCCATGTTTTTTTCTTCTAAATTTAAATGTTTTATTATTTTAAAATAAAATAAAAATATTATTTTTCATTTTAAATTAGTATTTATATTTAATATAATTTGAGAAATTAAAAATAATAAAATTGCACAAAATAAATTAAAATTTTTGCTATCTAAAAAGATAAATTTAATGAAGTGGTATACTCTTTTATTTCGAATAATGATATGCTCTAAAAAATATTCTAAATTAAGATTTTCTATTTTATCTATTTATTTTAATTTAATTATTTAATTTTTATACATACTTTATGATAACTTTTCAGAATCAGAAGGTAATATAAGACAGTACCAAATATAAAATTAGAAAAATTAATTTGCACAATTATGATACACCTATAAAAAAGAGGAGAGAAGAGAAAGGAGAAAGATGGTTATAAGAGTTTTACTTTATTTAGGTTATTTAGAAGAAAGATGGTTAGTGAAGAGTTTTATTTTATTTTAATTTTTTTATATCTTGTTTTAATTCATTTCATACAAAATAAAAAATTACAATTATTTCTTATATAATTAGTCTTAAAAAAGTTGGTCGTTTCTTTCTGCAATTCCATAAATTTCTATCTGCACCACTTAAATTTTTTTTCTGTTTTATTGTTATCAGTAACAAGCTAGAGGTTATTTCTGAAAGTTAAAATTGATTTTTGGATTAAATAATTTAAAAATTAAAAATGAATTTGGGATGTTTGATTCAAAAGTCAAATAATTTTTGGATTATATAATCTAAAAGTTATTTTTTTCTTATGGAAGTTATTTTTTATTTCTAATTTCTGTAATTTTTAAATAAAAATTATTTTTAAATTATATAGTCCAGAATTCATTTTTAAGTTTCAAATTACATAATTAAAAAAAGACAAAAAAAGAAAAATCTTTTATATGGATTGCAGGCAGAAATTTATGGAGGTGCAGGAATAAACTGAATAAAAATGCTCTGTAGAAAACTTGAACTGGATCAAGCCCAATGAGCAAGTAGCCAATAACCCAAATCCTTCCCAAGAATAAAAAGTGTTTCACCTTCCCCTCTCTTCCCCTGACCATTTGTTTTTAACTTTTTATCATTGAGTTCAGTTTGAGGGTTCCAATTTTCATTTTCAATTTCAAATTCGCGCGTATAAGAAAGGTGAAGGTGGGTGTTACCGTATTCTATGGCTACACCCAACAACAACAACGCTACGCCAAAGCCCGGAACCTTAGGCGTCAGTGTAACCCCTACTCCGCCCAAGTCTCAACGCGGCCACAACAAGCCCAAGTGCAAACAGTGTGGCAATGTCGCTCGTTCAAGGTGTCCCTATGAATGTTGCAAGAGATGCTGTTCTAGAAATCAAAATCCTTGCCACATCCATGGTCCGTTCTATTTCTCTCAAAATACACACACCCAAAGCAAACTTTTTAGCTTATTTCTACCCTAACTTGTCACTATCCCTCTGTGTGTGCTGCTTTGTGCTGTCTATGGTTGATTTATTGATTTCAATGGTTGCATGTTATGATCTCACCTCTAATCGCTTTGTTCAATAAGGTGAGAAGCACTGTAGTTAAGGAGACACCCTAAGCAAACTTTTTAGTTTTTATTTCTACCATAAATTGTCACACTCTCTCTGTGTGTGCTGCTTTGTGCTGTCTATGATTGATTTATCCATTTAAATGGTTTTAACTTTGCTTTTTGTTATTGTATGTTGTGATCTCACCTCTAATCGATTTGTTCAATAAGGTGAGAAGCCCTGTAGTTAAGGGGACACCCGAAGCAAACTTTTTAGCTTTTATTTCTACCATAACTTGTCACTGTCCCTCTGTGTGTGCTGCTTTGTGCTGTCTATGGTTGATTTATTGATTTCAATGGTTGCATGTTATGATTTCACCTCTAATCGCTTTGTTCAATAAGGTGAGAAGCACTGTAGTTAAGGGGATACTTTAAGCAAACTTTTTAGTTTTTATTTCTACCATAAATTGTCACTATCCCTCTGTGTGTGCTGCTTTGTGCTGTCTATGATTGATTTATCGATTTAAATGGTTTTAACTTTGCGTTTTGTTATTGCATGTTATGTTTTGTTATTGCATGTTATGATCTCACCTCTAATCGATTTGTTCAATAAGGTGAGAAGCCCTGTAGTTAAGGGGAGAAGGGATTTTGTTATTGCATGTTATGTTTTGTTATTGCATGTTATGATCTCACCTCTAATCTCAATATGGTGAGAAGCCTGTAGTTAAGGGGACACCCAAAGCAAACTTTTTAGCTTTTATTTCTACCATAAATTGTCACACTCTCTCTGTGTGTGCTGCTTTGTGCTGTCTATGATTGATTTATCGATTTAAATGGTTTTAACTTTGCTTTTTGTTATTCCATGTTATGATCTCACCTCTAATCGATTTGTTCAATAAGGTGAGAAGCCCTGTAGTTAAGGGGACACCCAAAGCAAACTTTTTAGCTCTCATTTCTACCATAAATTGTCACTATCCCTCTGTGTGTTCTGCTTTGTGCTGTCTATGATTGATTTATCGATTTAAATGGTTTTAACTTTGCATGTTATGATCTCACCTCTAGATCTTTTCAATAAGGTGAGAAGCCCTGTAGTTAAGGGGACACCCAGAGCAAACTTTTTAGTTTTTATTTCTACCTTAAATTGTCACTATCCCTCTGTGTGTGCTGCTTTGTGCTGTTTATGATTGATTTATCAATTTAAATGGTTTTAACTTTACCTTTTTTTTATCGCATATTATGATCTCACATCTAATCGATTTGTTCAATAAGGTGAGAAGCCATCTCTAGTTAAGGGAAGGGGGGGAAGGGATTTGTCGTTAGCTTATCATTTCAGTTAGTTCAGAAGAATTAGGGGTTTCTTTTTCCCTGTTTTAGTGCTTTCCTGCTGTTTAACCTTTTAGCCACTTCCTGATTTGCTTTACTCTTTGTTTCGTTTGTCCTTTGTTGTGCATGTTTGGTTTCAATTTGAAACACCCAATATCAATTCCTAAAATCAATTCATGCTAATAAATTGTTTAGAGACACTCAAAATCAATTTCTAAAATAAAATTGTAGATGGAAAATTCATAAAAGAGAAACAACTTTTTCTTGCTTCTCCATCAACCAAAATTGATTTTCCCACATCAAATAGAATCAATTTTCTGAAAATGTTTCCAAACACACCCGTTGTTGTTGTTGACGACTTGTTATAGTTATGCATGCCTTAGATTAATGATGATCATGACCATTAAGCTATGCATTCAGTGTTATCGACGAAGCTGAGTTCAGTTTTGTAATTTTACGTTATCTGTACTATTAAATTGCTGTTGTGGTTTTGCCGCGATCCTCAACATTGCCAAAATTATAGGCAAAAGTGGGAATTATAGGCAAAAGTGGGTGCAATTGCGGTTGTGGTCAGCCCCAAAACCTTGATACTGTGGCTAGAATAATATGTTTATATAACGCAGTTAGCTCATAATTGGAAAGATGTCCTCAAACGCTAATTATCAATCTTTGATAGTGTAGTTGTCAACCATGTGTATAACACTTCGGGCTAATGGAGTTCAGCTGCACCCTGCCACTCCTCATAGACCTGTTGTGGAGAGTTACTGGCTTTTTGTGACATGCTTTGCGACCACTTTCCTTGTAGTTTTGTAGTGAGGTAGAGATGTTATGAAGCTTGGAGCCAAGCAACCTCTTTGGCTCTGGTTGCTTAACCAATATTTGGGGTTCGATTCCCAGCTTGGGTAAGGAGTCATGACTAGAGAGATCACTTTACCTAATAATTGGAAGACAGGTGGGAAGGTGAATTAGTTGGATGCTAAATAGAAGCCTGGAATACCTTCTGATTACCAAAAAGTTTTTTCTGTCATAGTTTATGTTGTAGAAGCAAGGGGTGTTCTAGGGTTGGGTTGGGTTGGATTTGAGCAAATGCAAACCCATTACCCATCCCACTAAAAAAAATTCGGTTGGGTTGAGTTTCTGCATCGTTTATGTTAAATCCTATTCAACCCAACCTGCTCTTGAGCGACTTAGATTGGATTGGGCCAATTCGGTTAAGATTTTGAAAAACTCAATTTTTTTTGTCAAAAGTTGTAATTTTCTATATCAACACAATTAAAAAATAACACCATCTTTACAAAAATTAATTCAAGGCTTTAAGTAAGTCAATAAATCAAATTATAACAAATTTATCCAAGCTAAATCAAGACACGACAAGAAAAACATAACAAAAGTTTGTCTATAACACAAATAATATAAGACTGGGTCTTGGGTCACCCATACTAAACCTATCACCTAACCTGTATAAGAGTGGATTAGTTTGAGTTGGGTCGGGTTTGTCTGAATAAAAAATGAAACTCAACCTAATTTAATTGGGTTGGATTGGGTTGACGTGGATCACCGGGTAACCCGACCCAATGATCATCCCTGGAAGCCATTGATTGGTTTCATTTATTTGAAAGAAAATGGATGAGAAGGGGGTGGCTGATGTGGAAAGTGGCTTGGTATTTTTCTTGCTTGGATGGTTTTTTTTTTTTTTTGTATTAATCGTGTATTATACTATTATGATTTGTGCAATTGACAGTATGATTTATACAATATCATTCAAGTGGCTCTTGATACAAATTGGATGCTGACTTCTTTGGTGCTTTAGTCACTGCTAAATCGTAGGCATCATGGTTTTGTGGCCTGAATTGCACTATTCTACCATAACTGAATCAGGCCATGTGTGACCTGATGCTGAGAACCCTAATTAGTTGAAAAGAGAGGGAATTGGCTGATTCTTTCCCAGTTTCCCTCTAATCAGACCCAGGGTACCCCATTCTTTGTGTGTGACTCTTCCCTATTTATCTCTATTATTTATTGTTCCCCCATTGTGCTCTGTACGTTTCTCTTTTTTTTTTTCACAATAATTTACTATGGGTTGTGATCATGTTATGCCACTGTATGTGTTTTGAGAAATACTTTTTTACTTTTGTTATGTTTCTTAATAATAAAATGCCCTTAAATTTGTGCTTTTATGTCTTTGTTACCGGTATACACATCTATATTTTATTATAAATAACGCATTTTACAATTGATGATACAGTTCAGTTATTGAATCAGAAAAAAAGGCCTTCCAATTCACAATTAGAATCTTGATTCATATTGGAGTATATTCACTTTGCACATGAATGATTAACCATAAATGCCCCCTTATTTTTGAAGCAAGATTACCTTATAGCTATGAAGCATGAAACACTCTTAAATGGTCTATGTACCTGTATTAGGTACTGGTAGTTGTTGGGTATTGGCTACACACGTTATACTCAATACCAGAGGTGGAAATAGACAGAACTAGGCCAAGTTTTGGTAGTCTTTCTTGAGTTTGGCCTTTGTTTAATGAAAGGTTTGAGCCTGGTCTATTTGCCTAGTTTGACATAAAAGCATGTTTGAAAACCTATTTTGTTATAAGATCTTTTAAGAGTCTTGTAGGCTTAATGTATTGTAGGCCTAAATATGTCTATTAGTAATTACAATTTTCTTATATTATCATGCAATATATGCCTAAATATGTTAAATGTAATATAACTAAATAAATTATTTGTTTAAAAATGTGTTTTGTGTTAAGGCCCTTAAACAACGTATAAATTCATCTTGCGGTAGTCTTATAAATTTGACCTTTTATGTTGGTTAACACGCTTAACAATTTAAAGATAGATAATATATGATTTTAATAGTTATAACCAATTTAATATAATAATAATACTAACAATTGAATTTATATTTGCTTAAATAGGCTGACCTGTTAGGTTTAATTTTTTTAGTGGCCTAAGGTCTGTTCATACTACACAGTCTTTTTTTTTTTTTTAATGTTCGCTGTTATGTCAATAAGCTTCTGTTAATGTTTCTGTTCAATTCGTGGTTTCAATACTCTCGAATTTTCTTTTATTTATTTACTAATTGTAAAATATGATTGTCTTTAATTCCCGGTATTTTTAAAATTTCAAACATTTTTATATCTACAATATATAGTTTTTGTATCTTGTTCCTTATAGTTTTGCTTTAGTAGCTATCCTGCTATTTGCTATTCCCTTATAGCATTTTCAAGGCTTTCTGTTACACACTGCTCTCATAACCTTTAGGGAACTTTTCCATCAAAGTTAGCCAGCATTATGAAAAATATATCTGGCTGGCTGTGTCTGTTATTGGAAGAACTACCCATAGAAGTCAGCCAAAATTTTGATATTTTTCTGTATGGTACATAGTTTTTTTGTCTAAATTGAGAGTTCTTATCCTAATTTTAGTGTAACATGTAGCAGTGCAAGTTAATATCCTTTTTTTCCATCTCTCTTTCTGTTCCTGTACCAATGTGTATACCTACACTCAGATTTGGTGGGGGAACGTAAATATTGCTTAACTCTTACCATTAAAAATGCCCGTGTTCTCAAATCTACAGTTGAGTTCAGAATTCGTACGATAATTTCAGTGTAACTTGTAGTGGTGCTACTTGATCCCCTTTGTGGGTTTCCTGGTTTAGAAATTTTATTGTACCTCTGTTCCTGTATCAATTCCAGTACTTCACAGCTTTAGTGGAGCTGTACTTATGAATTGGTGGAGGGGGGGGGGGGGGGGTGTTTTGGTGTACATTGTTTAGCAAGCAGCAGTAAAAATAAGACGTGAAATAAGAAAATCATTAAAAAAAGATGATTGTTCTGTCAAGCTATTCCCAAGATTGAAATTCTCTTGATAAGTTTCTTTTTGTTTCATATTTTCCCTAATTAAGATCCTAACAGTTTTTTTATTTTCCTGATCGTTCACTCTGATTTCTTATGCTGAATGCAGTGTTAAAAGCTAATTCGACGTTTCCGGACAAGACACCCTCATCCGGTACCTCTTCACATGACCACCAGCCCTTAGAACCACCTCAATCAACGTACGTTATAAGCACTAGCACTCTACATGTGCACTGCATAAATTTTTTTAGTTTATATTTTAAACTTGCTGGGTTCACTGGAAACATGTTTAATTTATTTTAAAAAATAGAGTCTAGTTCTTTACTTTTTTTCCCCTCTTTACTAGTTGACTGTTTACAATTTTCTGATATTTTACCGCACAGGAATGGCTCAATATTTTGTGTTCCTTTTTTGCATTATATTGTTATATTTGATCACTTTCTTAAAGCAGTACTTTTCTTGAACTTCCAGTAACTTGTTAATTTTATACAATCAGCACTTAAAACTTGTTTCGAATTATTCTATTCCCCCTGAGCAGAGGATTTTGTTTTGCCTTTTATTTCAGAAGTGCAGGAAGAGTTGCATCACTTCGACAACTTTCTAATAGTTTTGCTCAGTTCAATAATTTACACCTTTCACTGCGTTCGAAGAAGCCATTGACTAGAAAGGTTTACCATACTTAACTATGCTTGGTTTAGTTGTACTATGATTTTGGTGTGCTGTATGTTGTATGAAAATAATATCAATGTGATGATTACAGGATGCTGTAGCTATCAACGAATGGAGATTTGCCAAGTTACAGGAATACAAGGAACGGAATATTGAAGTGGAAAATGAAGCTTTTGACCGATACATGCAGAATGTTGATTTACTGGAAGAAGTATTAGCTGTGAAGTCGTTGGATGATGATGATGTATCCTCTGCTTTGGATTCTAATCCTAGTCCAATGGAGAGCAATGAGACAATGATCCCTGAGTTCAAATTGCAGCTAAGATCAAACTCTACGAGAAGTGATGGTTTGAGAACGAGAATACAACAAATTGTAGATGAGGGATTAGAGAAGCTCGAGAAAAGTGCTGTAGATGGTGACACGAATGAATCAATTGATGATGAAGGTAATCAAGCTTCAAAAAGGGGAAAGGGAATTGACATGGGAATTGAAATGGAAAGGTTATCAGCTATAAGTGATCTTATGGATAAGATTAATAAAGCCCGAACTGTGGAGGATTTAAAGTTGTGCTTAGAGATGAAGTCCCAAATCTTCAATTTTCACGAAGGCTCTTGCTCGATAGATCTTAAAGACAATGAAATTATTGAGAATGAAACTGCTGAAAGTGAGGAGGTACCAGATCTTAAAGATTTGGATTTTACTTTACCGAAATATGTTACCACCGCCGAAGTTGATCAAGAAACTCTCAACATGATAGACAAACACTTTTGTACCTTTGCGGATGTGGAGCACTTATGAGGCCAGATTTCTTAAACGTGGAGATTTACCTTGAAGGACACAAATATAAATGTTGTGTTCTAGGAAGATGCCCTTTAATTAATGTTTTAAAAATAAATCTGCACACATAAACCGGTTGAAGTGTGAACAGATTATATTCAGTTTCTACGTTATTCATTTCAATTGCGGATTTGATTTATCAAATCATGACTTGAAAAGTTTGCTGTTTGAATTTGGTGAACGTTAACATCTCATTCAATTCTAAAGACATCGGCTACAATGTCAAGACTATAGTAATTGAATAGATGAGTAGTTTCCACTATTGCTATTCCTCTGTCCTTATTAATTTCTACCCTACTTTCTGACGCTGTCAAAACACATTGTCACGTTGCAGCTGTCTCATTTTATTTGGCAAAATCCTGTTCATATTTCGGTATTTTAGCGTTGTTAATGTCGTTACAGGGTGATATCCATTCAAACTAAATCGAATATTGTCACTGATATTGTGATTGGATGTTACAGGCTAAAAGGACGATGCACTATGAAATCTGTTATTGTCGGGAAATTATCTAAGATATTAGAAATTGAGATATAGCAGTGCTCATTGGTCCTGGAATTAGTTGTAGAGTTTGGGTTTGAGGGATTGCAGATTATATTCCAGCAGTGAATACCCAAAGGGTTGTCTGAAATGTGAGTAATCTGATATTGAGTTTTGAAGGGAATAAGATAAAGCTGCATAATAGCTTACATTGGATAGGGGTGCGAAGATAGTGAGTGGGTCAATAGGTTAAAGCTAAGAAGGTGATGAAAAGCATACCGTACATATTCCTGCCCCTATGCCTATGGATGTTTTCCTCTGTTCACCACCTTAGAAGTGAAGAAACCACTCAGAATATGTGCTCTTCCCTCTTCAATAATTAATGTTTGGGCAACCGACAAAACAAGAAGGGAGAAGTCTTTGGTTTTAGGATATGATTTATTAGTGGTAATAACACTGAAACAACGTCTACCTAATTCTAATTACCTCCATCACTCACTCCTTCAAAGTGCCACTACACGTGCACCACACCACAGTGCTTTCAGAACCAACAATTCTAGTTTCAATGGGGCAATCAAATCAAATCAAACACTCGATCATTATGCATAGTTTATTTATCTTTGAATCAAAGACTCATCCATTGATTAGGCTTGTTGGTTCTTGCGTCAAAAGAATCCTAGATTGGTTTCGAGGCTCCGTTGAGACACAAAACTTCCATCTTTCGGCATTTCTTTTCTCCTCCCAACTTTTCATATATCGGTATAGCCTTTTTGGCTATGTGGGTTTCTTAATGTAGAATAGAAGACCTTTTTTTTTTCTTGCTTTATTCTCTCACATTCTTCTCGATCCACAACTACTTTCTTGGTGGGAATGAAACTTTCAAGGACGTTTTTTCCCCCTTTACACATGCTCTCAATAGTTCCTTCAAGTTTCAATGGCTATACTCATCTCAACATCAACTTTTCATACTCTCTCTCTCTGCTAATTTATCAAACCCCATTTTCTCAATCCCTTGATCATCATAATGATTCTCTATTATAAGATGTTCATTCATTATAGACTATATTATTAGCCCACCACAAATAAAAAAAGAAACACACACTACAAAAGAGCCTATCCAAAGTGCCAAGTGCTTATCACATAATCAACGTCATCTCACTTTTACTTAACTTTTTAGCATCGGTAATTTGTGGTGCAAATAACTCTATCAACACTCCAATTATGCATATTTCTATAGCTTCTTGATAACACAAACAAAAATATATTAAATCCATTTTCTACTCTACATTATGGGACCTGACATTGTTCATGCTTTCCATCTACAAGTATTCTAGATTCAACCAAATATGTTGCTGGTTTCAAGCCACACAACTATAACTTTTTTGTGGAAAATATTAAGAATTTCGCATGGATCCAACACATATAAAATAAAATAAAAAACAGATATTTACATAAACCTTAACTTTGGAGTATGATTTTTGTTTCTGGGGATTGTTTTGATTATTCTTCTTTTGAAAAAGTAAGCCATGTGTATGTACAGCCAAGCATCATGAATTCTAGGTCATACGAATCATGGTTGCTCTATAATTTTCAACAGTACTGTTAGGGATTTGATGGCATCCCTAAAGGTCAAAACAGTTTCACAAAAACTTTTACCCATCAAAGAAAAATAAAGCATCAAATTGTGCTTTGAAATGTGTAGACAGAAAAACCTTATTTCATGGCATAAGAGTTAAAGATATTAGGTGGAATTAGTATGTACAACTCACTCACATGTTACATGCTACAAACTAATCACCCAATAACAGAATATCATGCTTTGATAATGTTACCATAATTTAATGTTTGGGACTGATAAACTTGTAAAAGAATATGTTTTTAACAAATTTGAACTATGGTTTTAACAAACTTGTAAAAAAAAATAATGTTTTTTTGGCTATGTGTGAATCACAACCGAAAATGATTCTTTCAAGTCACAAAAATTATCCTAGTAAACTTTAGATTTTTTCCAACGAAGTCTCTTTCTATAATGATGATTATTTTCTTTATTCAAAATGAGGTTTTCACACGTTTTTTATTTTATTTAAATCTAAAGTCAACTCTTCGAGAACTTAATTTATGTGAAATTCACATTATTTTTAATCCATTCAGTCTCGTTTTTTTCTATTTAACAAGATGGTGATTCACTAGGTGCATCAAACAGGACCCTGTAAAATTTTTTAGAGGTATAAAGTTGATATTATTTTAAATTTTGATAAAATATAATGGAGAGAGGATAATATATTATTAAAGAAATTTAGTTTGGTTGGTTAAACACTATGCATGAGTTTTTTTTTTTTTTTTACATCAATATATACGAGTTCTCGTCTTCAATTCCATAAATAAATTAAAAGTCATCTAAAAAATTCAGCTACAAAAATACAAGTTTTGCTTACATTACACACATGCT
>Ga0214543_1000709_pt1 | contig 58727 bp, 28 predicted proteins | sample CNSS2metaG_FD_160094 | JGI IMG/M metagenome (GOLD analysis project Ga0214543, IMG submission 160094) | Root nodule microbial communities from cowpea collected in UCLA plant growth center, Los Angeles, California, USA - CNSS2 | ecosystem: Host-associated > Plants > Roots > Nodule | place: USA...
ATATACATACATATATATATATATATATATATATATATATATATATATATATATATATATATATTACATTCATATTATATATTATATAAAAAGACAAAAATGCATAGTCACACTTCTCAATATCTTCACCAATTGTATGCAAATTTTACAAAGTGAATCCATTATTTTGGCAGACAATGGAGTTTTCCAGATTTATTTAGAAACATTTTATATTTTTATTGGTGCGCATTACTGATTATTCATGTCAATATATTTTTACTTTGTTGGAGTTTTTCTTTCTATTTAATTATTACATATGTACTCTTTTGCTTTTATGATATGTAGCAAAACGTTTTAGGGTTCAACTAACATTTTTTAATCCCAAAACATTAATATAAAGTAACTTTTCTTAGAAAATAAAACTTTTAAGGATTTTAGATTATTAAAGTAAGAAGTGCACTTACGGATATTATGGTGTTTACCTCTACGAGGGTAAGTGGTATTTTTCTTCAAAATATTTTTTTTTTCTTATATCCACCCTAATAATGACATAATAAATATAAAATAAGAGCTATTATTTATCTAATAATTTTATTCTAAAAATTAATTTTATATTTTATTGTTGGGGCATTATGTATGTATTTATTTTAAAGTATTTTCTTAACAAATAATTATTCTCTTAAACTTACTACACTCTAAATACGTATAAGCTCCTTATTATTCTTTTAATACTTGGTCTTTATTAGATTGGGTACATGTCACCATCATACTAGACCGAGGGGTCGAGATGTATGATTCGACATAGCATATATTGAATAAGAAAAAAAACTCAGAATAAATTTAAAAAAAAAAAGGAAAATTCTAGAAGAAAGCAATTTAGTGTTTTCCTATTTATTCTAAAGTAAAAATATTTATTGAAAAAGACTTGCGTATGTGGTTTTCGATATTAATAAAAGCGTAGCATACATAATACTTAGTGTGTTGCATGCTGTATTTTTCTTTTTTATTATTGAAAACATAATTGAAAGCTAAAACCAATGTCGAATCCCATAGTGGGCCAATAGCCTAGTGGATTGGGCCAGAATGTACCATTAACCCAACTTGTTACGGCATGTTAATCATGTGCTTTGTTCATAATAATAGATTATTTATGTATAATGATAAGTTAATTGGCTATTTGGTACAATTTCAATATTATTTCTTTTAAATTAAATAATCATATTTCATTAACTTTGTTTTTTCATATTCCAAGTCATTCAATTTCTTTCTTTCTTTCTTTTTTGCGCCTTTTCTTTTAAGCACATCCTATTAAGAGTTGTTAGAACTAATTGTTTTTGTTAGGGGTGCTAGTTTACTAGAACTGTTAATTAATTGTTACTCTTATTAATTTGTTAAAAATATGTGTCACCTCTTACATATAACTGCTCTAAATATAAAGAGTGAACGCACTTTAATTGCTACTTCTTTCTAATCCAATCAATACCAATGGTAAGCCAACTTTTGTATTTAGAAGAAAATGGTAGTTAAGCGTAGTTAAGCCTCGTGAATTTGGAGTCGCGTTTGTCTCTTCCCATTTTTTTTTTTCATAATTATAACAGGTATAATTTAATTACTAAATTAATGTTTATTAATTTTATACACATACTGCAAGGAGTCTTTTTAGCTAGTTGTTCCCTTAGAAACATATTAAAAAACTAAATATGAACTACTCCCTTTTAACTAGGTTTTCTTTTTGTCCATGTAGTCGATATTTCAAACTTCTAAAGTTATTGGCATTTCAACAAACCACATGTTAGGTACAATAGTTTAAACTAATAGCAAACTGAGTCATTAGTAGTTGACTAAAGGAAGCACAATTCAAGTAAAAAATGAACTAATTTCTCAATAATCTCTTGCAACAAAATTCAGATTCACCAAGGCTTGAAAACAATATGCTATAAAATCAAATACCCTCTAAATAAAAACAAGCTCAATAAGCCTTTCTTAAATTTCTTTAAAAGTTAAATAAAATTGAGTTTGAAAGACAATAGTTATAAACTAAGAAGAAAAAAACTAATGTGAAATAATTTTAATATACATATATATATATATATATATATATATATATATATATATATATGTGTGTGTGTGTATATATTTACATAGGAAAAAGTGTTTTTCATTAAAAAGGTATGAAATTGATTTTCCAATAGTTTCTGATCTTTTCTCATAGAAAAGAAAAAGGATGTCAAATCAATTCAAATGCAAACAACAAAATAATAATAGACTTGTAAACTGAAAATTGAAAACTAAGGAAAATTCACCATTGGCTGGTGCATTGAAAGAAGCTACTAGGGTAGATCAAAAGAAAAGGGTACTCTTGCTCCACATCAACATTGAATACGACATTATAAATATAATGTAACATTGTAGGACCATGTATTATGCAATATTTTGTTTGGTACAAACTACCTCATTGAGGATTTGCACTTGAACCCACATCTCGTGATGAAAAATAAAGTTATGCTTCCCGTGGTTACTGAGAAGTATATTGTTATGCTTGGCTAAGAGGAAACAATATTTATTTATCCCTGATCACAAAGAACTTTGAGATTGGGAAATCATATTGAAGAAGTAAATGTCATCAACTATTTACACATTGCACCAAGGGACCACTATTCCTAGGTATGAGTGATTTTTGCAGTGTATCATTCACCATATTCAACTAAATGGTAATAAATGATGAATAGAATTTGGCAGGGAGTATTATATATATATATATATATATATATATATATATATATATATATATATATAACATTTTATCACTTAAGATTCGAGGACATTGATACTCTTAAATGAAGTCTTAAATTTGAGTTAACAAATGATAAAAAACAAAAGTATTTAGTTAAGACTTTTTTTTAAGAGTAGTAAGAGACAGTTCCAAATAAGTTAAATTACATTAACACTAGTCAAACGAAAAAGGTGTTTGATGATCCTTTGATATTTTTGTATTTTATGACTATTATTTAGTTCGAGTATAGCTTTGTATTCTTCATAATTAAGATAAAGATGAGTTTTTCACCAAATATTCACATATTTGTGAGGACATGAAAAGAGTATTTTTTTTTCAACATGTATACATTTATCTAGTCATGCAATTTCAAGGCCTAAGAAACATTTTAACTGTAAGGACTTTGATCATGAAAGTATGATTTAATGAAGTTTTGACACTATTGATATGTGAGAAACAATCTCCTACTAGTATAATGTCATCCACATAAATAAGTGCAATAGCATAGGAAGAATGTGTTTTCTTGATAAATAAAGAGTTACCGGACTTAGATTGAAATGTTTTTTTATAATATGTAAAAAGTTATAAATTTAGTAAACAATTGTCTACTGACTTGTTTCATACCTTATAAGGACTTCACTAGCTGACACCCCTGGTTAGATTTTGGAAGTCATGTAAACCTCTTCATTTAAGTTTCCAAAGAAGACATTATCTACAACTAATTGTTCAAGGTGTCACTTTTTGCTACTTCAAAAGCAAAAATAAGTTCAATCGTGGTGAGTTTTGCAAACAAAGAATATTTATAAAGGTAATCTACCTCTTAGAGATAAGTATAACCTTTTGCAATGAAACTCATTTTGTAATGTTTTATTTCTTCATTTGACTTATACTTTATCTTATATACCCATTTGCACTCAATGGGTGTTTTCCGAGTGGTAAGTCAATAATGTACCACATATTGCTCGTTTCAAGCTCCTCATTTTTAGTGTTCATTGCCTTAGTACATTCAGGTGGAAGAACAACTTCCTCGTATGTTTGAATTTTAGTGTGTGATAATATGGAGAAAGTATTACAAGTGTTTAGTAGATAAATTCTCATATGATGAACAAAGTCAATAGAATAACATACATATTTCATGATTTTTTCGCATTAAAGTGGTGAGTTGATGATGGTAATCGTATAAGAAAAAAAAAGTTTTTTGAACTCTTGTAGATCTTTGCAAAATTCTCAGTTGTTCTTTTGTTGTCTTTAATTGATTGTTGTGGATGATTTTTGGGTAAGAACTATATGGTGGCACATAAATAAATTTGAAGGCACTTTCCTCAGGACCAACATTATGTTGTTGACTTCGTTTAACAATTTTAATAAAAACATGTTAATGGAAAATGACATTGTGTGATATAAAAATTTCTCTAGATATGATATCAATAATAACATAACCTTTGGTTCCTAGTTTAAAACCGACATTACCTTGCTCTATTATAAAGCTTGTTTCTACTACTCTCCATAGTAGAAGCAAACCAAAGGCACCCAAAAATTTTCAAGTTAAGCAGATTAGAAACATGAGTATATAACACTTAAAAATGAATTTTGTTTTCTAAAATAGAAGAAGACAACCTATTTATTATATATACAATGTGAATAATAGCATAAGAGTGAAAGATTTTTGGAAGATCAAATTGATGCATGATGGAGTGAGTAACATTTAAAATATGTTGATGTTGTCTTCCTACTACGCAATTTTGTTGAGACATTTCTATGCAAGTTGTGTGACATATATGATTCCAAGCTTATTATAAAAGTGTTCCCACCTAAAATTTTGTCTTTTATAAGTTTTTATAATATTGTTTGTTTTATAGAAGCAAATAAACTATTTCTAGTTTCACTTTCTCTTTTTCATAAAGATATATCTAGATATGTCTCTTATGATCATCAGCAATGATAAGAAATTTTTTTGTCCATGAATAAATGTTAAACTAAAAGATCTCCTTATATCAACATGAATGAGATAAGTTATTTTGTTTATTTTGTCTATTTTGTTTACGAGTGATTTAAGCTACAAAAAGATTTAATTTTAAAAAATGAACCCATTTCAATAAATTTAATTAAACACATTTAAAATATACTAACAATATTTACTACATTCTTTTAACAATATATAGTCTGTAAATTTTTTTATTAATATTATAGAATTTAAATCTATTGAATAAACCAATAACAATAATAAATGTAATGCATTTCTTGCCTATAACTATACACATATAAACCAATAATAATAGTTTATATAGAATTTTTTTATAAACTATACACATTTTAACAATTATTGCCTATAACTATCTATATTTTGTAACGCATTTCTTAAAACAAATAGGCACATTTTTGTTATGTTCTCTAGATTTAAGGCAAATAAAACTCAATATATAAACAACAATAAAAATTGTGGCTTATTCCTATTTCAGACATTGGTTTATTGGTTGCCATGTAAGTGCTGCCTAATATATAGGTGTGAAGGACACTCATAATGTATAATATAATTGAGAAGGAAATAACACAAACAAGAGACCACAATTTTATTGTTTTGCCCACCTATTGTAAGAGCAACATTTTAAAAAAAATATTGCCTAAATAATCAACTGTTTATAAAATGTGGCCTTTAGTAGTTTTGACTCACCTATATTTCCATGGCATTTTTTATGAGTAATAGTTTTACATGTGGGCTAGTTCAGTATGGTCTAAAGTAAAAATTGTGTAGTGAGTGAACTAAGGACTAATCTTTTGATCCATTATACAGTATGTAACATGCATTTATGTACTTGTATATAATTCTTGAAAAATAAATACTATAAGTTTATCAAATAACATTATGATTATGTAGCTCTCATGTTACTATATACAACATTATTTGTTATCTTATCGAATTATATATGATTAGTGTAGTCCATAAACATATTAAACATATCTATCACATTATCACATTATCAATATTTCATATACAATACAAATTATAATTGAATCACTTTAAACTAAGATATAAGAATCGCCAACATCTTAATGAAATATTGTAATTTATCATACTCAACATCTTTTAGGAGATTCGTATAAGGTACGTCCAATAAGAGACGATAATACCTAACTCGTCAGAAGCATATTGAAAATTCATTTGAACTTTCTATGTTAGGGTAGTTCATGAACGTACTTGGCTCAATCCACAAACTTCCTTCAATTTCTGAATAGCTAATGTTTTAATATATTTTGTCAAACGATTAGTGAATCATATGACATGTCTTTTTCTTAATGAGCGAAGCATATGATATTTTATCAAACACAAGTAGTTCATGAACGTACTTTACTCGATGCACAAACTCTCTTCAATTTTTGAATAGCCAATGTTTTAACATATTTTGTCAAACGATTAGTGAATCATATGATATCTCTTTTTCTTCATGAGTAAAGCATGTGATATTTTATCATACACAGGTAGTTCTTGAATGTACTTTGCTTGATACAAAAACACACACACACACACACACATACACATAAACACACATACACATCACACACGCACACAAACACAAACACAAACATGCACACACACACACACACACACACACACCACACACACACCACACACACACACCACACACACATACACAAACACACACACACGGACACACAAACTCTCTCTCTCTCTCACACACACACACACATACACACACATACACACAAACACACACCCATTTTATCACCAAGATTTGAGAATCATATATAAACATCAATGTTATCATTATCAAATTTGTATTGCTTGAGCAAGCTTCTCCCTCTTGAGTGATTATTATTCTTCAACTTAGAAAAACTTTTTTCCTTGCACGATTCATGCTTCTTGAATTAAACAATTTTAGAGATGATAATTGATTTTATCTCTATTTCGGTACTCCATACTTGAGCGTCCTTGTGATGCTTGAGCAATTTTAAACACTAGATTCACCAATTTTATCACTTTTTTACAAGTTATATTCTTTCAATTTTTCATTAATACACACATAATGCGTAATCATTCTTCCAATATTTTAATACCATTCATACTAATATGGTTCACTCATATATATAATCAATCTTATCGAATATATATAATAATCAATTAACATTACTCAAAGGTAAGGTACCTACAAGTAAACCTTTTATTTATTTTTTTCACCTTGAAATATCAAATACTTTATCAATATCATTTCCCCTCTATAAAAGACCAAAATGAAAAAAAGAAAAAAAAAAGAAAAAGAAACAATCCTTAGTACAACATTGTAAATAGTGATAGTCCCTTATTTCAAATGAGTTAGATGGAGTATAGTATCAACTCCAATCCGTTTATCATTCAATCTAATGTTAATATTTGGTGCCACACAAATTAATTTATAAAAGATGAAACCACTTTATAAAAAGAGGTTTACGAAATTGTATAACTGTATTCAATTTATTTTGATAAATCCTCACTAAAGTTTCTACGTAAAATATTTTGGACGTTCTATATTAACTTATAGACATACAATATGAGAACTTTCAGCATCGATTACGAACGGATATGAAAATAGGACATAGTATAACAATTATCTCACCAATCAATATAATACATCATTTGAAAAAGAAAAAAAAAACTTTCTACATTAATTCTATTCACAACCAATATTAAAAATAAATAAACTACTAGTGCCATGAATGCATAGAAGAAAAAAAATTGCTTTTAATAATATTTTAAAACAAACACTTAACCAAACAGCTAATGCAAATATAGGTCCATAATGTTTTGCTAATAAGTTCAATTAAAAAATGATTGTCCATAATAATATTTTATCATTGCAATTATATAATGACCTAACCACAACAAAGCATTGGGTTTGCCACTTAGATCACACTCAGAAGGATGACGAAGCTTACCCTACGCAATCGGATCCTGACCGACACTTATTGCTTACCTCTGCACCTTTCACTTCTCTCTCTTTCTCTCTTCGTTTTCAATTTAAATAAAGATAAAATAAAATAAAATAAAATAAAAACAAACACAAGAATTTGCTTTTCTTCCCACATACTTTTGTCCATGCTGATGTGCTAATAATCATGATTTCTGGGAACTTGCTAGTGGAAAGATGAGTAATGTCTTACTCGGCCACAATTATAATATTAATGATAATACTAACATTCTTCTCAACTTCAATTTGGATTTGTGGAATGAGATTAATTATAATAATTTTTCAAAAAGGTGATAACTAATAAGGGCAATTGGGCACACCATTTTATAGTCATGCTTCCCTTTGGTAGAAGAGCCTGTAGTTATCAATTTTTTATTATTTATTATTTATTAATAATCGAAACGCCCTCCAATGGATTCTACTTATATATTTCTTTATCCAATTAAAAAAAGTCGGTGTTTAAAGTAATAATAAAAATCTGAAAGTCGTATTTGCTTTATCCAATTACCAAAACATGTATTAATTCGTTTGCATATCGATAACCTAATCTTGATTTTTTTTTTATATATTAAGGAATGTTTTAGTGGTAAAAGTTAACTAAGAATACCAATAAGATTAATATCTTTTTATGGATGAATAATATCTGTATATATTCTCAAGATTATGAAATATATTTAAGATACTTATAAATTTATTATTAGATTTTATTATATTTCCGATATATTATAACATAATAGTTGATATATAATAATTAATTATTTAGTATACTTAATTACTTACAAATAACTAAATTTTTTGCTCATGGCCTATGAAATCTAAAAATATGTATCTAAAAATATGAAATCTAAAAATATGTATTCATTCTTAACCAACTCTTTAGGACCTTGATCTGATATATATTTAACTGTAAAAGAACTTGTATATGATTAGAGAGAATGAAAAAAGAGGAAAGTTTTCTAAAACTGGAAATTTTAAAATAAATTAAATAAATAAATATATAACTTTTATTAAATTCATTTTTAATTGATTTTAAATTAAAATGTTATGAATCTCACATCAAATCTAAACTCTAATTTTTTTTTTATGGTTGATTCGACCGTGTTAGGCCAAGAAGTTATTTTGCCATGCTTTAAAAAATTACAATTAAAAGTAATTTTAAATAAAAATAAAGAATAAAAAATGTGTTTTTAAAATTTAAGTCATATTAATGAAACTAATTTTAATTGTAAATATAATGATTTGATATATAAATATAAATTATGTACATATCATGTTTTAATAGAATATTTTTTAAAATAATTTTATTATAATGGTTTTATTTTCTTAAATGTGATTGTTATGTTATAAAATGTATGGGTGCATGAGTTTACGACTGACTCAACCTAAACTTCATTAGATCACAGGTTATATAAGTTAGGCAAAAAAAATGACAGATTAATGATTTAGATCACAAATATTCATTGGAGTTTCATCGTACTTTCTTATATGGATTCTTCAGAAACTTCGTGCAGAGTGAGAAGTCTAATGATGAATTAAGCGTCATCTAATATATTTCATTAACTTGATCACTTATGCAAAGTGTTCATTTGTGTCGATTTAAGAGTATTTAAGAGTATAGATTATTGGGATGATGACCTTATTCAATCTCGTTTGAAGTAATTGAGGATATTAAATGTACTTTTACAATGTCCTTGAATCCGCTCATATTACGGAAGGGTGATGTACCTTTATAATAGCCATGGTAGTGTCACAATGGTTGTGGAAAGCTATGGAGCTACCAAACACACGAAGTTTGGAGGAGGAAATAGGCTTGTGTGGACATTGGAATGAAGCTGGATTCGATCCCAATGATCTTGGATCCAATCCAATGCAACTAGATCGATCCCAATTAGGAATGTCAAAAAAATCTGTACCAGTGGATAAAAAATGGATATTGAAAATGGATACTCGCGGGTAACAGGTACGAGTATTTTTTATACCTGCACCGTTAACAAGCGGGTACGGGTATCATAATATATGTACCCGTGGATACCCGTACCCGCTGTACTATGATTTAAATTAAAAAAATTATTAAAACATTAACACATTGATTTTGAATGGGTTATCTTTTATCAATTGGTTTTAAAAAATGTCCATTTATTTGTAAATTGTCATTCAACACTATTTAAATGGGTCATTTTCACTTTGTGTTGAAATTCATAATTGTTCCTGCGTAAACAAATAAGGAATGTCAGGGAATACATATAACATCTTACCCCAATCCTCGACCTCTCAAACTGGTTTATCCTTGACTTGTACGTGTCGTCTCCTAATATTGGCGGTTCGGACCCTTAAGAGGTTACCTACAGAAATGGCTTCGACGATCAAGTCAGCAAGGGCTCTCAAAAGTCAAATATCAATGAATTAATGAAAGCGTATCTTTAATTTTTAGGTTCCACGTGTATTTATAGAGTCATTAATTGTGTCTGCTCCCATTTTGTGGGTTGGGCCCCTTCTAGCCATTTTGGGCCAATATTCAAATGATTTGATGGGCCTGGGCTGAGTCCAAGTTTTGAGCATCTGTGAGGGCCTAAGCTTGGAGTTAATGACTTTTTCATTATACTTACTGTATCATTTATAGTAGGCGACCTAGGCTGTCATGTATGTAACCTTATTTGGTTGAATATTTGTCTACTGTTTACACCACTCAAATTCATCCTCTCACTCTCCCTCAAATCCATCTTTTGAAGTGAATAGAGTCTTAGGGTGTGTTCTTATGTGAATGATGATTTGAGGGAGAGGGAGATGATTGATTTGGGTTGATTAGAAGGCGAGGTTTATGTTGTTCTTTTTTAAGGATTTGGGCTGATAGTGGAATGTATTTGAGAGTAATTTTTGTGAAAGTTTGTGAATGATTTGATTGATGCGAATAATAAAAAATTAAATTTAATAGATTAAAATATAAAATGACCTAATTGTCCTTGGTGTTAAAATTAATATAAAGTGGTATTTAAATGAGTTTAGAAATATTTTAGTAAATTTATTTTTTAATAATGAAGTTTATAAAAATTATTAATCAATATATATATATATATATATATATATATATATATATATATATATATTTGACATAAAAAATTAAATATTTAAATTTTATACACTAAAAATGAAAAAAATAAAACTATTGGAATCGGTTCCAACCATAATAGAACTGATTCCATCTCCCTTTAACCATAATAGAATTTGTTCCCAAAAAATAGATCTAATTCCACCAGAGCTTTATGTCCATGGTGGCTGCATCATTTCATACGTGATAATATGAAAATAAAGCAAGACTATTTTATGTAAAATGACTTTGTCTACTCTCAAATCTCTTCAACCTAGTGGGATCCCCTCAAAACATTAATCTCACAATTTCGTGCTTCACATCGCCTCCAAATTGATCTAAAAAAACAAATCTCATATCGCAAATCAATGCTTGATAATTTCTTTGAATAGTAAATGAATGCAAAACAACACGGTCTTAGGCTATGCTCCTTTGTTACGATAGATTTAGGGAGAGTGTGAGGATGAATTTGTGTGGATTTGAGTGGATAAATATGTGTATTTTTAGTAGATTTAGAGGGTAAAGTGAGTGGATTTGGAGATGAATTTTGTGAAAGTCAGTGAGTAATTTGAGTGATGTGATAAATTAGAAAGAAGTTTTAATAGATAGAATTTGAAGATTACTAAAATATCCTTGATGATAAAAATATATGAAATGATTTTTTGATTAGTTAAAAATATTAAATTTTATAAATAATATTCAATAAATTTTACTAAAAATTAATAATAAGATAAATTATATTAAATTATTATTATTATTATTATTATCATAATAATTACTATTATTTGAAATTATCATTAATAATAATAATTATTAATTATTATATATAGTACTTCTATTATTTATTTTTATATTTAATTACTATATATATATATATTATTTATTATTATTTAATTACATATACATATTATTTAATATATTCATATTATATATATTTAATTATTAATTATTATATATATATTATTAGTCTTCAAATTACACACACAACAACGGTTACATAACCGATGTCACACACTCATAACACCGGTTACGTAATCAGTGTCACACACTCACACAACACTGCACCGGTTATGTAACCGATGTGCACACACTCACACACACAACACCGATTATGTAAATGATGCACTCACTCAATCACCACCTTGTTTCACTCTTGACACACACACGAGTTCACTCACACATAGCCAAACATTTTTAGATAGTGCTTCATGTACCATAACACCTCTTTCATGTTCCATAACACCACTACACTCACCTTCAAAGTTCACTGTTGTAGTGGTGCAGCACAACTTTGTCAGGAATCTTTGCAGCACATAGCAAGCAAAAACAGTTGTTGAATCTAGAATAAGCATCATGTGATTGCAAAATAACACTCACCTGCAGGTTATATTGGTAAAGTGTGAAGAAACACCTTTAAATCTGTGCTTGATAGGGAGGATGGGATAATCTTGCGATCTTGCAAATCCACACTTCCATTTCTTCGCATATCAACTAAAAAGGACACACGTAATTATCGTAATCCATCCTCGTAAATAACTGTTAACAGTGTCATCACTTCAAATGAACATCACATTAATAAGACTAGAATATATGATTGTTATGAAGTAAATGATAATTGTTCTGTAAGGTGTATTGAGTTTCAACACTCTTTCTCTCTTTGATGATGTTTATACAAAGAGTATATCTTTTCCTTTTGTGCAAATACGAACACCATTTTCAAAAATGGTTTCAAATTAAGCTGAAGGATTCTCAAAGAATAACAAATTAAGGATAAGAAAAATTATTCATTTCATTTAAGTTAATTACTACATGATATATAAAGACCTTCAACTAAAACTAATTAGTGTTGGACTTTACTTTATCTGTTCACAAATATAACTTAATTTATTAGATAAATTTACAATTAAAACACTTTTGTTTATATACATCAAAATTAAAGGTATTAACCTTCTTACATTCAACAACTTTCATTTTTCAATTCAATCTTTTTCATGAAATTGATTTCTTTGTCAAGAAAACCAAAGAAAAAGTAAAATAGAAAAAGACTGAAAAATAAGAATATTATCAAAATGTAAGAAAAATAAATGCCACAAGAAGATTTAGAAAAAAATTATTGATACCATTTTTTCAATGAAAAATTGAAACGAATAAATGTTAATTACATAGTATTTTATTTTCCAATTTCATGTAAGTTTAGAATTCCAAATTATCTTATTCTCAATGTAACGCCCCATTTAATCAATAATCTTAATTAAAGAAAGTGTCACACAAGGTAATACAAAAACACTACTCCATATAATCCAAGGCACACAACTATGCCAGAACTAAACTAGATACAATGTTCATCAGCAATCAAAATAGGAATTTAAGAGATAGACTAGTACATGGGCCATAGCCCTAAAATAAAGCCCAAAGCAGAAGAATCCGGCCTAGTGGGGCTACGCAGCGGAACCATCACCTCCCTGTTGGCCACAGGTGTTTCTCACATATGCTCACATCAATAAATTGATGATCATCACAAAAGGAGAAGAATCACACACAAGCAATCAAACAAGCAAAAGGGTAAGCTAGAGTATAAAAACATTTTGTCATGCAGTCACATAATATTACACAAACCAAGTAGTACTTATCAACCAATCATGTTATGACTTCTCAAGCAATACACTAGACTCGGACTCGACTCATCCGAATTATCAACCAATCATGCTTGCACTTGTGGTGGATTACCCTGCTCACCCCGAGCTGCTCACCCCCGAGTTAAGTGTTACAAGTGTTACAATGTTTTAATCCCCCACACATAAGGTTAGCCCTTAATGAGTTTCAGGCCTCCTGCTACTCTCACCACAAGAGTCAGTCCGCTTTAAGTGAGACTAACTGACTCCTTAGAGTGTCAGGATGCAACTTTACCTTGAATCCTTACCAAATTATATAGATGGGACACCACTAGGAATTCCCACTAATAGAGTCATGGAATTACGTCCCGACCACTGAAGCACGATCCTGAAATCTCAACTAGAGATTTCAAGGAATTACGTACTGACCACATACCAAACATATTCAAACAACCAAGTAATATATATATATATATATATATATATATATATATATATATATATATATATCATGCATAGAAACTTCATGCCAACATCCATAACCAATCCTCATTCATATCACATGTTGAATCAATACCAACTCGTTATTCCCAAACCATGAGTATAAGGCTTCCTCTTATACCAATACCATGCCTCTTGATTACCAACCATCTCATTAGTTTCACATGCCAAGACCACACAAGCACATCAATCCAATTCATAACCACAGATTATACCATGCATTTCACAGGCCTCATGCATTAAATAAGGTATATCATAAATTCAAGCAATCCACAACAAAAGTGAAGTAGACAGCGTGGCCTGCAGCGGATCTCGCTCAAGCCAGAAGCCCTCACTCAGGCGAGAGGAGTTCCCTCGCTCAAGCTACAGACTCTCGCTTAGGCCAGATCGAGATAGAGGCCTTGGGAGGTTCTCGCATACTCGCTTAGGCGAGCCCTCCCTCGTCTGAGCGAGACAACCCCTCGCCCAAAGGTGAGGTTCCTCGCCTGGGCTAAACTGTAGCGACACCCTAAGACTTCCACGCCTTCTCGCTTAGGTGAGAGTCTCTCGCCTGAGCGAGACAGTGCCTTGCTCAAAACAAGAGCACTCTGCCTGAGCGAGAGTTCGTGTGTGTCACCCTGGTCTGCTCCTGCAAGTCTCGCCTAGGCGAGTCGGTCTCGCTTGGGCGAGAGCAACAAATCTCGCCATTGTCTTTCCTGTAACAGTCATATTTCGCATCCAAAATAATAATACAAGGCATCTCATATATTCACAGCAACGTATAGTCTATACAAGCACCAAGTAAATTCCAAAACAGGCCAAACATAACTTAAACTCGAAACCCTAGCTTCCCTTACCTGGAAAAGGGTTAAAAAAGGGCTTTGGCAACCAAGCACAGAGAGCACAACAGCTCTAGGAACGAACTGAAGAGCTGAAAGAAATAACGGAACAGACTAAGGAGTGGTTTACCATGAAACCCTAACTGGAATACGAAGATTGATTAATGGGGACCAGAATGAGCTAGTAAAAATACTTACATGGAGTAGAAAACGGATCTGAGTTAGATTGCAAATGACGGAGCTCAAAACCCTAGCAAAGCTTCTGTTTTAGAAAGGAAAGGGGTCAAGGCTTGTTTTTGGCAAAATGAGAGCAGAATGGAAGTCTAGGCTGCTTTAGGGGCTTTGGCACCCTATGGGCCAGCCATTAAGCCCATCTGCTTAGGATAACCCCTTAAAACTTAGGACAGAAAAGAAATAGAAATAAAATGGGTCTTACACTCAACATCCAAAAAGAAAAGTTTTATAATAATTAAAATTAAAATTAATTTCATTGTAAGGTTATATATTTATCAACATGTGGGAATGTTTAAAAGGATTACGCCTTCAATAAAACTTTAAACACTAAAGAAAGCCCAAACACTAAACCCAATAAGCAAAGTAAGAATAATTATGCAATTGTATAGAAGTTAGGATGGCAAAAATACATACAGCTATTTATAAATAAAATTTGCGATGGATATTCTTGAATATATATATATATATATATATATATATATATAAATAATGGATATTGATATTTTAATATCATTTTATAAATAGGTCAAGTGTGAATATCATACTACTCGTATTTATAGAGATATGTTATTCACATAAAATTAAAATTAAAATTAATTTATATTTAATTTAATTTAAAATCTGTAAATATTTTTGAAACGGATATTGAACAAACCGGTAACGAATGATTATTTTGTTTGCAATGCGTATAACAAGTAGACGTTATCCATGTCTGATTCGACCAACCATTTACCATCTCTCATTTAAGATAACCTTTTAAAATTTCATTAACTTTCAAAAATCATGTTCGGTCAAACTAGTAAAAAATAATAATTAAGTCAAACTTACGTAATATAATTATTAATTTTTTTTGTCTCTTGGTTATTATTTAATAATTTTTTTAGTGTATTAATAAGAGTATTTGAGATGTTATACATACAGAAAAAAGAAATACATATATCTGTTTATATAACACCATCTTGTTTATCAAATCCTCCCCTAACACATGTATTTACAAAATACTCTAATACCCACACCACCCTTGATCAATATGTTAATTGTGTTATAGTAAATTACTTTATTAATTGAACCCTGCAAAAGTTGCAGTAAATGATGAATTACTTGTTTTAATTGATCAATATGTTTTTAAATCCTTTTATGTTAATAGATTGTAAATAATACATCATTCATTGACCAAACATAATATCTATAGTTTTTTTTTTCACTCTTCATACAAGCAAACAAAAGCATAGAACCCTTCTTACTAACACAACTAAAATATTTTAAAGCAAACTCCTTTATGCTTTATACCATGACATAATAAAGTTCAGCACTAATTGATATATCAAACAACAAAGAATCAAGCCCTAATAAGAAGGGAGAAAAAGGCTTAATATCAAGCTGATGATTTGCGCAACAAACCTAAAAAATTAGGTCTCTTCACTGAACAACAAATTTTATGTTTCAACTTGCGTGCAATTTTTTCTCATGATTGGCCTAGCCTCTGCATAGACTTTCTCCTAGCTGTAGGAAAAGTCAAGTTTGGCAATGTTTTTTTGTTGGTGGTGCCAGTAGTATCTGTAACTGTTTGTTTGCAGAGTCTTTTGCCCTACAATGCTACAAAAATAATAATGAAAAACAAATCCCTAGAAAAAAAAAACAATAGATTTTTAACTTTTTGCATCACCAAAGTAAAATAAAATAACAAAACATTTTTTATATAGATAAGTGGTATCATTCATCATATTCAGATTTACTTAAAGAAGATAAAGCTGCTACACAATAAATTCAGATACAAAAGTCATGTCTGAGACACTTTTATCTTTCAAATATTTCCCTGCCGAAGATACTTCAATATTTAAGTCCGTGTTGGTTTGACTACAAATTATATTGAATGCTGTAGTTATTGTATCCAACTGTTTTATCTGAACCTTCTTTTTATACTACTCATAATAGATTTTTACTTTTCATCGATTTAATTATAGTCCAAACAAACATGTTTTAATGTTGACTATTTCATTGATTCCTGATCTATCTTTTGCTAAGTCACACCGATTTGAGCTTGTCCGACCGATCGAACATCCTCAACATAGACGACCAAACTTTCCGAACGGTTTCAGGTTGGTCGAATACTTTTAATGTTTGACAGAGAGGTTCATACCATACAGATATTGTAGATGACAAAACATGTTTTTTAATATGAGTCATACAAGAACGTTATATGCAACATATATATATAAAAAACTATGAGTCTTTAAATTATGCAGAGGTTGATCTATCACATAGTTAATAGTAAAACAGAGACACATATGATGTTGAATGGATCATAAATCTATGTTTAACTTCATCTAATACTATGGAACCAAATATATACTACAAAACTTTTATGATCAATAATGAAGACATGTAAATTAAAAAGGCAAAAAGAAAAAAAAATAATAATATCAGGAATTTTCACCTTCGTGGAAGTATCATAAAGAAGAAGAGAGAACCCCTTCTTACTTACACCAAGTAGAATATGTAAAAGGAAGCCCTTTATTCTCGATACCATGACATAATAAAGATCATCAGCACTAATTGATACTATAAAACCAGCAGGAATCAAGAATATAAAAAGGTGATTGATATATAGAATAATAGCTCTTTTTTTCTTTTGTTTTGTTTTCTTTTCTTTGGTTTGTTCCTTGATGGAGCAAGGAAGCATGTAACATCGCAGCAAGTCCTTTTCCCCCGCGACTTGGCTTTCCGAACATTAAATGTGTGGGCCAGTGCCCTCTGGTCCTCTGGTGGGTACACATGCCTCTCTTGTTTCATGTGTATTCGTCAAAAACGACTCTTGCGGCTACCTTTCGTGATAGGGTTACAAGGTTTTTGTCTCTGTGTTTAGACTAACATTTTGAACAAGAAAAGGTCCTAGCACATGTTGCTGCCAATGAAAAATCATTAGGGTATTATAATACTTCTGTGAAATCTTTTATCAGTATCAATCTCTCTGCACAGCTATCAATTCATATCAACTGTACTAGCTAGAAGTTAATGTTGACTATATGTTCTTGTTGTTCGAATCATCATGCCAATAAATAAACATCTCTTCTATATATGTGGTATTGTTTAATGTTGCTTCTACCAGTACTTCAAAACTATGCCTGCATTATTGTTGTTCATATGCTACAAATTCTATCACCAATATCATCATCTTGGTTAGAGATAGAAAAAAGAGCTCCTAAAGTTTTAAATTCATTATTCCAACGAAGACATTAGACTATGATTATTTTAAATATTAAACTATGACAAGATAATATAAAACAAACATTTTAGATTATAATTTTAAACCGTAGTCTGAGTTCTATAATAGCTTAAAATTCACAGGAACCATAGCTTATTTGTAAAGTAGTGGTAATATGAATTGAAGTTATGTTCATTTTTTTTTTCTTGGAAGAATCATCCATTATATAACGCATAAATGATATTTATTTGAGATAATTTATATAAAAAACTTTTATTATGTTAATTCAATATTTAAAGAATAAAGAATAATTATTGTTAATTTGGAGAATGTTCCGATACATTCAATATCTCACATCGTTTAGGAGTCAAAGTCAACCGTAATTTAAATATTTTTTTCACTCTTTGATATGTTTTTTAAGGACAAAATTGTGATGAAACTTCACGCTCCAAAACAAATAATACTTCAGGAATGTAGTGGTTGATCATAATGATATTATAACACTTGTAGTTATATTGGTGTCATCTCTGAAAATGCAAACTCCTCTTACCCTCAACTAAGGTCTTGTTTCAGTACACTTAATAGTTTCACATCACTTGAAAGTCGAGGTCAAAAGTAATTTAAATATTATTTTCATCTTCTGATGAATCTTAAAAATAAAATTATAGCAGAACTTCACACTTTAAAGCGAAAAATACTTCAAAAAATACTTCAAAAATGCAATAATTGATCTAACAATATTACCATATTTGAATACGAAACAAAGAACATGATTAATAAATCAAAATCTATAAAATAAACTGCAAAGTTTATAATAAGGAGACTAATTCCAAATTCTGTGCCGAATTGACAGAAATGTATCCAAGTATTCAAATTATACAGAAAAAACAACTTATGCTTATGCAAGATTGTTGACTTAAAGTTAATCATATACTATTCATCTATACACACTAAACATTGTAAAGATGGTTTTAAGTAACTTTGGGTCTCGTGTCATACATTCTAGGTCAGGTCATTTATTCATGTAGTAGGTTTGGTTAATTAGATCTGACACTAATATAATATGTTTCCAATGTCATTGAAAATGTACACTCATTTATTATTGTTAAAATCATTTACTATATATAATTACTAAACACTTGGTGTAGTTGTCTACAAACTTAAGCATCCAATTGTCTTTCTACAAGTGCCTTTATCATTGACTACACAGGTTTGGATTTGTGGAGTTAAATTAATGCATTAGCACACACTTTAAGAACATTCATTAGTTTTTATAGTCTTGGTTGTCTAATCCCGAGAGGTGGACCACCACACTTATAAATAAACTGTAAGAAATAAATAAATGTACCATTGCCCAACAACTTTATTTTAGTTGAATAATCATTATTGCAATTTGTAAGTGATAAAATTTACTTTTCAAGTAAGATGATGTGATTATTAATTATCTATAATTTAAGTTTATAATTTAAGTTTAAAAGTACTGGTTAAATTAGGACAGGGCCAGTTAATACTGCAACATTCTGTATTTCTTTTATTGAAGATGAATGTCTTTATTTTATGGTGATACACTTGATTAACCTAATTCTGAAAAGAAAAAAAAAAGTTAAATAACGAGGGCGAGTTTTTGTCTAACATCTATATTAAATAAGAGATATAGGTTAGAGTTAAGTATAATTATTTGAGAAAATTATCATCTTTTGTTTACTTTATGTAAATTTTCTTATTTATGGAGATTTAAACTCTTTGCAAAGATGTTACTCGGCTAATATTTTGTTAGCATCTTACAAAAAATTCAATACTTAATATATATACTTAATATTTTGTTAAAGTAAGTCAATCCCTCAGACCAGTTGGCTACTCATTATACTACAAGAACACTTTTAATTAATAACTAATTTTAGTGATCAAAAATATGTTTAGAAACCAATTTAGAGATCAATTTCTTAATTAAAGATCAATTTAGATACCAATTCTTTTGGTAGTCAAAACCTAGATAACAAATATTAGTGACAAATTTAAAAATCAATTCATAATAAAAACTATTTTGCTTATAAGCTAGAGATCAGTTATAACTTTTTGAAATTATTTTATTTATCAATATATTTTAGTTTATGAATTAGTATTTAAATTGGTCACTATAGTAACTAATTATTTTTTATCACTAAAATTAGTCATTATTTAAATATTTTCTTGTAATGAGATAAAAATGATTCACATTAACCCAATTCATTCTTTTGTAAGTTAAAAATTTTGTAACTTGATTAAGTGAACTTATTAATGCATAGTAGTATGATAAAAATATGAGTTAAGTATGTTTTTAGTCCTTGAACTTTGGTCCAAAATTGGAATTCGTCCCTGGTCGAAACTTTGATAAATTTCGGTCCCTAAACTTTAAAAATGAATGAATATAGTCCTTTTAACCCAATTTTGTTAACTTTTTTTTAGGTTTCGAACACATTTCTTAGTAAATATTGGAGTTGTTTACACCATTTGACACATTCTCAACTCAATATTTACTGAGAAATGTATTTGAAACCTAAAAAAAAGTTAACAAAATTGGGTTAAAAGGACTATATTTATTCATTTTTAAAGTTTAGGGACCAAAATTTATCAAAGTTTCGATGAGGGACAAATTCCAATTTTGGATTAAAGTTCAGGGACTAAAAACATATTTAACCCTAAAAATATTTATCTATTTCTCCAAATACTATTATAAAAATAATGCTTATAAATGAAGTGACAACCTATATATTTTAATAAATAAATAAATAAATTATTCAAACATTATTAAATAATATTTTAATTTTGAAAAAGTCAAATTTTAGTAAATAATTATAAAAAAAAACATTTAAAAAAATGGTAAAAGATACTAACAAGGTAATTGGTAAATTACGTATCAACCCAACTAAAATTTATTTAATCCATATATTAAGTGACAGAGATACAATTTTACCCATTTTTAAAAAAAAAAAAAAAATGAATCTTTTTGACTCACATGTTTGAACCCTTTTTACATCTGTATATAATAGTTATAAACATGTTAAAAAAGTAAAGGTTGATTCGAACCGAAACTTGGAGATAGGTGAAGAGTGGGAAAGTGTACTTGGTTGGTGGAATTAATTGGAGACCAAGATCGAGTAATCCCTCACGAGATTCACTTGTCGACATGTTCGAACTAAAACAAGCTCGATCATGGGGAAGTTTTTAGTTTTTCTTGTGTCTTTTTTTTTTCATCTTGCTGTTGGAACCAATTTATTTTGTCACTTTTTGTCCGTGTCATCGATTAGGTTTATATATGAAAAAAATTTGGCAGAAAATGATGATGTGATTAATCAATGTCCAAGTGGACCTACCAGTTGTCACCATCAATAGTTGCAGTGCAACCAACTAGTGAAGTTTATAGCAACAACTATGGCGTGGTGTGGGAGCACGAACCAAACCAAGAACAACTTGCATTTTTCTTGACCCTGCTTGAGAGAAGCATCTATAAAGTCAATGAGGTCATAATTATGCAAAAAATAAGAAAATAAATAAATAAATGGAGTGTGAACGTAGGCATCAAAAGGTTGCTAAATAAATAGCATTTGATTAAAATTCCAACGTGGTGGACCAGTTTGGTTTGTGTGTCACTTTGGTACTTACGTTGCTCAACTCGTAGTGGAAATTAAGGTATGTAACAATGTATCACCCTCAACCTCACCAAATTCTTCACCCATGCTTTCACACCAACAACCATGTCTAATATGTAATTACTTCTTTCACCTATTATTTGTTTCTAAAATTATATTTATATTAATTGCACAATATTATGAGAAAAGTATTTTGTTTTTACTGGTATTTTGTTTCTAGGTTTTTCACCGCTTCTGTATCTAAAGACTGGAAATGATATTTTAAATTTTGGAAGTGTTAGGAATTCAAGTGTGAGTCTAAGTCCCACATTGACTAGAATTGAAAAAGTAGAGCATTATATAAGAATAAAGACCCATAAACCCATCGCCTTAGGTTTTGGATTGAGAGTGGTGTCAATGTCTTATATGGTTGGGTTCACGTCTCATTGGTGTTGTATTTCCCCATTGAAACCCTTCCTGTAAATCCTAACAAGTGTGGGTCAGATAAAACGTGTAATGATTACCAAAATAAAAATTCGTCCATGGAAAATATAATTGTATTGGGGGGAAGATATTAACGGGGGTAGTATCGGGAAAACTCATTATTTAAAGATCATACATATTTTATAAGAAGTCCAATAAGTCATGTATGAGACAAAGAGTATATTTTTAATATCTATACTGCAAGTGTTTTTTTTTTCTTTATTAAAGAAAAGAATATTGTGAGCACTTTCTTTTGGAAAAAATGGATGATAAAAAATCATTGTTATCTGTAAACGGAAGATAAACGTTTTGAAATAATCAACAGGATCAGAAACACTCCTTTAAGCAGATAATATTGAGACATGGAAGGATAGAAAAATATTTTAAAACTTATTTGAAACTAATTTATTTTCCTAAAATTACTTTTACAGAATTCATCTATATCATCGAGACAGATATTTCATGCATAATACTAAATATTTATGAGTAATTTAATAACGGTATAATAGTAGTAATAGTAGGTGATATGATAAATTTCATAATCTTATTAGAATTATTATACTTATATTATATTTAGTGATGTGAAATTTCTAATACTATTATTTGTTGTTATTGAAAAACTTGCACAGGAAAAATTATTTTTGTCTTTGAATTAGGTTTTGAAATGTGTGTGACTGGAAAAGAAATAATGTGTGTGGTGTGGCTATGGAAGATGAACACAAATTCTTGCAACGGAAAAACAAAAGAACAACATAAAACAAAACTTACAGACATTGAGTCAGCTGAAATTGAGAATCCAGTTCCATTTTTCTCTTTTCTTGACCACAATCATTTCACATCATGCTGCAAGTTGTAACCACAAGAAAATAATGGTAATCCAAATATTTCTTCTGCAATTTTTATTGTTATAGAAAAACATGTGCACCAAAGTCCAATAAAATATCTATTTTCTAACACCTTTTGGAATTAAATGCAAATATAACATCACGTTTTCTTTAAACAAATTATTTTACATTCTAGAAGAAAATATGCAGGTTGAGATAAGAAAGAACCTAACGATTTTTTTTTTTTTTAATTCTCTTTCTCAATTGCTTCCTTGAGAAAGCCTACGATGCCATTGGGATAAGAAAGAATCTAATGATATATGCATATTTTGGGATAGAAAAGAACCTAAAGATATTTTGGAATTAAATGTAGATATATTGTTAGATTCAATTTAGGTTCACTATGCAATTTTACATCTAACTAATGCCCTATAATTTATTTTTCTTTTCATACTTTAATTTCAATATGGCAAACATAAAGGATACGTGTACTTTATGATTTAGCATAATTCTGTGGCTATCTAACAAATTATTAACAATGTGAATGCAAAATATATATATATATATATATATATATATATATATATATATAAATATATTTTACAATGCAAAGTTTGAAACGAATCACAAGAAAACTAAAGTATTTAATATTGATGATAATATATTAATATATTGTAGACAATCATAGAGAGGATAACAGAATATTAAATAGTTTACTTGTAATGAAGTTGGAAGAAATATTTTTGATATGTGAAGTATAACGATGTTAAATTGTAGACAAACATAGAAAAATAACAGAATATTAAATAGTTTACTTGTAATAAAGCTGGTTTACTTGCAATAAAGCTGGAAAAAACATTTTTAATATGTAAAGTATAACGATGTTAATTAGACAATCATAAAAAAAGATAACAGAATATTAAATAGTTTATTTGACTGGAAGAATTCTTTTATTATAGTTTGTAAGGGTCTAGGGTGAAATAGCTTTGAGATCTGAATAAATTTTGAAATATAATTTATAAAAATTTGAGAAGATTTGAAGACTTTACACATCTATTAAAAAAACAAAGGAAAAAGGTGTAATTTAATATAAAGTCGATGGAAAAACAACTATAAAAATGTTAATTAATAAGAGAATATTTCACACTTTGATAATAGGTAAACCACTAGAATGCAAATTGGGGAGTTAAGAAGATTTTTACTTTTATTTTGAAATATTAATTGTCATTTAAACACATATTATGAAGATACTTTTAAAGGTAAAACATTCATTTATATAGAAATGCACCCATGATGTTATGACTACGAATATGGAGTTGTACTCTTTTCAATATAGAAATGCAAACAATTGTTTTTTCTTTAATTTATTTTATCCTTTTATGTTCATTATTACTTATTTCTATAAATTATATTAATTAAATGTTATGGTAATGATTTCATTCATTAGGTAAATATTTTTATTTGAAAAATTTAAGAATGATAAAATACATTTTTGTCTATATGCTTAATTGAAAATCAAATTATTTATATTAATATAAGTGTAATAGTTGTTCATTTAAATCTAAATACTTTTGCGATTTTTCAGAAATAATTATTTGAAAACAATTAAAAAAATGAATCTTAAATTGAAAGTAATAAAACTCAAGTGAGTCATTTCAAGAATCTAGTTGTCCCATAAAACAACCTGATACCCAAAACTTATGAACATTTTGTTAAAGAACTACTGCATCACTATCAGTTGAATAAAAATTGCATACCCAATTCTCCTTTAGTAAATTGTATATGTTGTGTTAATTGAAATTGCTATTTGATATTGACAAAAAGAAATATTATATAACAGAAAAATCAAAATTTAAATTATAATAAAAATAGAATCTGTTTCTTTTTCTTTTTCGTAAAGTGTGAATAAAGGGACAAAATTATAAGACAGAAATAGAATCACGCAAGAAATAATACATCCAGTGGAGGAATCTGGGCTTCCATGATCATGAAATTAATTAACAAGGTTTTAAATAGATATTATCCAAGATAGAACATACATTTTGTTACTTTCCTTTTTCACATTCAAACTATAAATGTAAAGTTTTTAGTGTTAAATTAAACATACACTAGTTAGATTATATAAATACATGTAATAGTAATATAAATAATTGTGTATAACATAAATATTAAAGTTGATGTATACCTACGATGTGGTTACTTCTTTTCGTGGTTAAGCATGTTTGAGTGGGTTATTCTTGTACTTTCATACAGGTGCAGATTTATATATAAGATAAATATTAATTTTCATATATAAATATCATATTAATTTTATTTGGTTTAGTTGTTATTCGATTTGATGAGTGGTTTAGACTAGTTTCACCATTAATTTTTTTTTATTAAACTATATGTCTGAATCGACTTTTAAAATTATACTGTTATAAAATTTGCAGTTTATTTATTATTAATTAAGATCATATATAATATTGTTAGAATTCCGATTTTGCCCAAAAACAAATTGTTGATAGGGTTTGATTAAAAGACTAACCCTTGAAATATTAAAAAACTAATCATGTCTTTGAAATTATCCATATGTCACAACAACAATTAATTACTATTATACATTGAAAATTCAAATTACAATATATAATGAAAACCCAAATGTATGAAAATGCAAAAAACTCCTAATAATGGAAATAGAACAGTGATTTTATAGAGTGTACTTTGGTCAACTCACGTGTCGATTTTAATAATTTAGAATAATAATAATAATAATTATGTCCTTATCTTTCTATCGTTACCTCTTACGGCTTTATCATGATTTTGTTTTCTTTTGATCTTTGTTTTCTTTTGCATTAATTGGTCTTTGCCAATTGGCTCTTTGGTAGAACACCAAATTAATGATGGCTGCATGTGTGTTAAGCAAAATAATCAAACCAAAGAATAATCCAAAGCAAAATTGGAGTAATTTAAACGCAATGAATTCACACTAATTTTGACTTCAATGAATGCATTGGGATCATTCGTTTTAGTTCAAGAGAGCAAAGTGAAGAAAATTTTGGATCAGAAAGTTGGAAAATTCTTATAATGCAAACATTCTAGTCAATAAAGTTTCTACAATGAGACCACATGCATAAGTCTTGGATTAGCAAGTTGGGAAACTTTGGAAATATTTTAATGTAAACAACATTAGTCAATAAAGTTTCCGTGACATAAATGTCGTGCTTATGATGATAGATGTTACTACATTGACTAAATTGAATAAAACAGTTCATATGAAATCATGTGAAATCATGTTATAAATAAATAGTTTTTAGGAAGTTACTCGGAAGATTTTAAATGAATATATATAAATTATTTGATGATATGGGCATTTCTTTTTCAAAGAAGACATGCCACATGGTGGCTGTATTTTGTCATTGTATTATTTCTGTTTTATTTTTTAAACTTATTTTGTTAAGCAATAAAAGGACATTGCATACTATTGAAATTCGTGGATTCAGCTCTTTTTTATGGTAAGTAAATTTATTTTGGAAGATAAAAATAACTTTAATCACAATAAAAATTAACCGTTAATAGTAGGCTATGAATATCAAGTTATGAATGTATTAATAAAAGAATTTGATTAAGGAAAATTTGTAAAAAGATTGTGTAGCTTATTAAAATCGTGTGTACTTTGAGGTTTTTATAAACAAAAATCATTGCTTGTGTAAAGTATTAAAGTATCTATGGAATGAACAATATTTTATATGGGTAAAAGTGATTTATCTACTTATTCATCAAGAAGGTCTTGATTATTCATTTGATAAAGGTTGTTTCATATATGTGTTTAAAACAATGTGCTTTGTATGTGGTCATCTTTAAAGTCAATTACATTTAATTGTTCCATTTTAAGGTGTCACACGTTCTTTTGAGTGATACATGGTATGATTTTTGTGGAATATGTTACATTCATGTTGTAAATAAAGATATTTTGTGTAAAGTATGATGTTATATTGTCACTTATTAGAGAATTTTAACATGTTTATATTATAAGTGAGCACTCATTATATTAAAAGAGCAACAATCTGAGTTATTATCTCTAAAGTTGTTTTTGTAAATTCATTTGAGAAAGAACATCCTGGTTATAATAAATTACTTATGAAAGTATATTAGAGTTTAATAATACTCTGAGTTCAATCAAATTAATTCATGTATGTTTTATCCACTCCTTACTTTTTGTTACTATTTTTAGTTTATTTTGTGGTATTTGTTGTGGGTATTTCTTCCTTCCTTCTAATGAACATTTATTAATTCAAAAACAAACTAGTGTTTTGAACATGAAATTGTTTCAATAATGAATTTTGTTAAGCATGAGGAAGAAAAGTTCACTAAAGTGAATAACTTTGAATTGCAGCCATTGAAGATATTTGTAATATTGGTTCAATAAGACCTTCTAAAAGAGTTATGGAAGGTGAAACCAAGCTTGATATTGCCATGATTGAGACACATAATAAAAAGTTGTTCGAGAACAAACCACTTTTTGGTGCAATGTGGCTATAGAAAGGGGATGAATAGATATTGTAGACATTTTAAACATTTTATGCAGTAATCAAATTATGAATATAAGAGTATAGGAAAGAGATTACACACCCAAATTCATACTTGTTCACCCTTACATATTGAGACTATGTCAAGTCTCTTAAGCAACTTGCTTAAGATATTCTACTAATAAAAAACCTTAATTAGAATGAGAATCACCATCTCTAGATTACAATGAGGATTTTTTATGATATTAACAAGTATATCAAATTGTAGAAGCAATAAAGTAAAATGTCCAAATATCGTTTTTCCAAGAGACTTGTGCAACATTTAACAACTCTCACTACTCTTAATTAATTAGACAACAAAGTTCACAAAAATACAAAGAAACTATTTTTTGTATTTTATCAAATAGTTGGTTTGCAACAAAAAATTAACATAGAATATTTACAATTGTGAGTACTAGATTTCATTCACTTCACTCTCATGTATTTACAAAAATCTCAATTTCAATTTAATGGTAAAATCAATTCAAAAATATACTGAAATCCTTTTCCTAAAGACTTTGGGCCTATGATAACTCATCAAAGTCTAATGCCTTGGATTCCACAAATTTATGGTTAAAACTTTGACTTTCACAAAAAGGCTTGAAATTTTTTATTTTCATATTTACTTCCTTGATGACCTTTAGATGAGGTAATGGATAAAGGCTTTCTAGTTTGAACTTGGTTATAGAATTTGTGGAAGGTTTTGAAAGAGTCATCATAAACAACTTATATAATAGTCTACTATGACTAAACTATAGCATTGACGACTTACAAATGCACTTCTAGTAAAATCCACAAGGGTCCTAAGCTTATGACTCAAGGGTACCATTTTCTTTTGGGTACGATATTTCTTTAGTAACAATAGTTCTTTAACATCGATATCATAACATTTCTTTGCTATTCGAATAACAAACTTGATGATTTATAGGTTCTTGTAAATTTATTAAATGCTCAAATGCTTTGATAATTTCTATAGTTAACTTTTAATGTTCTTACAAATAGAAAAGAAAAGTTGAACTAGGTCTACCACTAGAATTAGATGTATGAAAAGAAAACAAAATATTAAAAAGAAAACAAATCCACATATTTATTTGATAAGTTTTACAGAAACTCATTCTCCCTTTTATTTCTAGACCACATATTCATTAAATAATGTCTATAATTATGTCCATAAATAAATATGTTAAAAATATATATCTTAATTAATAATAAAATAAATAACTATAATGTGATATCTCGATATGAGCTAAGTGAACTTTAAAATATCATTTGCTCTTTTATTTTATTGTTTTTAAATTTGAACTTTTGAATTTTAAATTTGAATTTGAATTTAAGTTTGAATTTTTGACTTTTATACCTTTTGTATTATAAAGTTTTTATAAAATTCCTTTAAGAAAATGTATATTTTGTAATATTTTAAATTTATATATTATTTCTAAATAAAACTTTTTTGAAAGAAATTATATACTTTTTAATATTTTCTTTAAATAATTCTTTTATAAATAAACCTATATGTTTTACATTCATATTACTAATTTTTAACTTTACATTAAATTTCTTTTGAAATATTTATGTCTACAAATCTATAAAACTTAAAAAAAATGTTGCTAAGAATTCGTTCATAAAAAAATAGAATTTCAGCAACAAAACAACCTGTAAAATTAGAAAAAAAAAATGATGGAAATTTAGTCTTTTGAAAAAAAAAATGTACGTGAAAAGGGTCTAGTTTGGAAAAAAGATTATTTTAATGGTCTATTCGTGTCAATAAAATTCTAAAGTTATATATAACCGGAAAAAGGAAAAATTGACAAATGCTGACATTCAACTTAATTCAATACATTTTTTTATTGAATTAATTATCAAGTTTATCTTAAGTATACTCAATTAAACAAGTATACACCACTAATATAAATAAATAATTTAAAATAAATTACACATACAAATATCAAATTGGCAATGTGATACATATCTAAAGACTAAAATGGAAAGAATAAAATATGCCAAATATCTAATCAATGCATTTTATAAGAATAAGAACCATTTAAAAAGTTTCTATTAGTAGCACTAAATATAAAATTTTGTACACATAAAAAGACAAACTATTATGTTTACAACTCTTTGTAATTTAGGTTACACATAAGAAAAAAAAAAGTATGAAAGGACTCAATGAAAAGAAAGAAAATAATGGTAGGAAGAAAATGACACCACCATTACTAGTAGGTTATTCATTGTCTCTTCTTCATTGATATCATTGTATCTACAACCCTCAAAGTCATATTACCATTGACATCATTGCAATTTTGATCCACTACATTTTCGTACGCTTGTATCCATATATTCATTCCACGATAATCACTCTCCTTATGATTGAATTTCACAATGTTAAATGACACCAACTCATTTTTCCACCATAATAAATATTATATCACTTTCTAATTACATTGCCACGCCCATTACCAACGTTGCGCCACAATTTCATCCATCATCAACAGAACTTTTTTCGTCATGATCATGATCCTCGAATTTTCATTTTATTTCTCCAACAGCTAAAAGGTAGAGAGTATAAAAATTACTTACGCAAAAGACTCAAAATTTTGAATGACGTGTGGATATGCTACTTACTGCATAATGTACTTCTTAATTATGAGACCAACTCTTTGTACACAAGCATGTTCAGATTCATGATCTTGTCCCCATTAATGGAGGAATGCGTCTGAATATTAGGTTTTACACTACACATACGATTGTATCATTTGGATAGGGATTATAGATATGATGGTGTTGCACTGTTGTTGTTTTACCATTGAAGAGTACATTCAATGTATTCTTCAAGAAGAAATTCATTTGCACTTTTTTTTTTCATTACTAACGTACTTTCAAAAGACTTATATGGATAATTCAAGCTATTATGATTGACTCCAATTCTTAAAAATAGCTCTATTAGCGTTATGCTTCAGAGTTAACAATACGTAAATGGGGAAAAAAATAGGATTGATCACAAAATAATTTATTCATTGAAGGTATATATTGTAAACACAAAATAGTCATGTGTTCCTTGCTAAAGGCCTTTGTTAATAAAGATTATAAAAAGATAATTTTATAATGAAAAGTCGAGCCGAGTCGATTCGGGCTAGAGATCGACCCAATTCGGCATGAATCAATGGTCAAGTCGAGTCCGCAAAGGTCGATGGCCGAGCTGAGTCGCCGCAAGCCGAATCGATTTGTATAAAAGGTAGGTATAACCAAGTTGGCCCAGGTCGATGGAGGAGCCTAGTCGGCCCGGACCAAAGGTCGAGCTGAGTCATCCCAAACTAAAGTCTAGCCGAATCAACCTAGGCCGAAGTCGAGTCGAGTTTGCCATTGCCGATGTCGAGCCGAGTTAGTTTGGTCAAAGGTCGAGCCAAGTCATCGCGTGTCAAAAGTTGAGCGGAGTAAGCCCTCGGATGGGTGAGCCAAGTCGGTCCAGGTCGAAGGTCGAGCCGAGTTAACCCGAGTCGAAGGTCGGGCCTAGTTGGCCCTAGTAGAAGATAGAACCAAGTCTGTCCAGGCCAAAGTTCGAGCGGAGTTGACCCGGGCCAAAGATAGAGCCGAGTCGATTCAAGCCAAAGGTCGAGCCTAGTCGACCTAGGTCAAAGGTGTAAAACCCGTGAAAATTAATTAATTAAATAAATAATTAATTAATAAATACGGGTAGAAAGCGCCTTTATGACATTAATTATTGTTTGATGTGACGTGAAAAAGTATTAGCTTAAATGGTTGAGAGTATTTTGAATGTGTGAGAGGATTTGGGTTCGAGTCTTATGCATACTAATTATGTGTTGTTGTTTTATTATTGATTTTTAATAATATCTATGAGTATGGAATTTGTAATGTAAACTTATATTGATTAGAGTATATCACCAAATGTGAATTGGCATAGTGGTTGTGCTTTGGCATTATAAGTGGAGGGTCATGAGTTCAAACCTTGGTAGACAGAACTTAACTTTTATTTTTACTAAATTTAGCTTGGAATGAATGTGGAAAGGTAGATTTAGGTAAGGGGAACGGTTTTGGCAGTGTGTTGAACTTTCACTGATCAAGGGTCATGTTGGTCTCAACTTTGATCACTAATTTCAGGTTAGGAACACTTTCACTGATCAAGGGTCCTGTTGGTCTCAACTTTGATCACTAATTTCAGGTTAGGGGAGCTGTCTTTGTGCATGTAAATTCACTGATGTGTGTGCTATGATTCTGGAATTATTGGCTTTCTCACATGAATTCTGAATGGTGTACATTTTCGTATCCTATGTACTGTGAATGTAAATTGGTTGGTTTGATATTTGGGTGCAAAGTCTTTTGTGCTTATATTGGGTATAATGAGGGTTTTGGTATGGAATTTGGTAAGGATGACTCAATCTCGAATTGGGGTAATATGAATGGATGAAATAACATGATTGATGTTTGCTAGCCATTGTTTTATGCTGGGCAATGATCAAATTCTGTTTTGGTATTGTTTGTGGCGAATTGTGTGCGTGAACAGACTTGAAACCCTGCAAGTCTCGCCCAAGCGGGTCCTCCTCGCCTAAGCGAGAGTTGCAGAGTCTCACTTTGAGTTTTAGTTCGTGGTTCTCGCCTAGGCGACTAGGAAAGGGGTTGAGCGACATGGTCTCTCGCTCAGGTGAGAGGCACTCACCTAAGCGAGGTCGCGAGGAGACTTGGGAGTTTTGAGCGCGACATCTCGCCCAGGCGAGATGGTTTTGGAGTTCTGAGCGAAGTGCATGCTCGCTTAGGCGAAAATGGCTCGCCTAAGCGAGATCTCAATATGAATTGAAGTGGGTTGCTTGAATCTTCGTTCAGGCGAGGTGTGGGTTAGTTTGAGTGAAGGTATGGCTCGCCTTAGATCGATAGTCAAGATGAGTCGTTCGAGATCGAAGGATGGGCTAACTCAAGTCATGCTCAAGGATAGAATTGAGTTTGCCTTAAAATAGATATGAAATTGCTTTATCCAAACACAAGAGAAAAGGCGTCTAAGAAAGCTACAAATTGGCCCCTCTAAGTGTTTCACCTCCAATTACTAACATCACAGACTTTATCCATAACACGATCAATGATTTTATTCAACATAAGCTACTATAGACACTTGTACAAATGTTCAAACTTTAACAATGTCAAAATGCAAAGATTGGTCTTGTAGCGTCTATACTTATTACACAATTACAAACATCTATGGAGGTTATTCTAAGAGAAATAACTCAACCTGAGGTAATGGTTAGCCCACCACATCAACATACAACTCAACCCTTGAAATCTGAAACACCCAACCATCCACCACTACCACAATCACGAAGAATGAACAAGTGATATAAGTAGGAATTTAAAAGAACATTTTAAAATGGAGATAAAGAATAAATAGGAATAAATACAAGAAGAGTTTCTAAAAACCAAACACAAGAAAAGATTACAAAAAGCTTTAAAAGAAGATTCACAAAAGGCAAGCTTAAAGAGATGGAACTAGAAATTAAGATGCATGTAAATTTGTAAGTCTCTTAGAGTATATAATATTCTAAAGGAATCAAAGAATATTCTAGAATCTAAAAGACACGTGTGGATACATATGAGAAGACTTTAAGTTAGTTAGAAGTTACATGAAGAGTTTCTAACTTTCACGTGTCATTAACAAAGTCTATTTGAATGTTATAACTACTTCATCTGCATTTTCCTTTATTTAAGGGTCACTCATGTGCTTCCATGTAATTAACCCTATATGTATCTCCTTAATTCAAGGAAAAACCCATGTGATAATCAAGAGTTAACTAAATGTTAAACAAAAGATTAGTGAAACAAAAGTGTACTCGTTAGCTTAATTTGGCTAATGATCACACAAGGTGTCATCATTATTACACTTAGGATATATTTCTTTTGCTCACATTGCTTGTAACCAACTTATGACCATTCCATTCTCTCTTTAGTTATGACCTTCATGCTATAAAGAAGTGTCAAAGCCTTTTGTAAGCACACTTTTGAGGATTTAATACATATTGAATTTTTGAGACAACTTTGAGAGTCTTAAGAAATTTTACTCTTATTTTGATTTGTGGTTTTTTTTTCTAAATGGTGAGTCCTCATCGCACTTATCATTTGGGATTTCTTCAAAATTTATTATGATCATCATCCTTCTATGATAAGTATAAAATCAAATAAGGGTATAAGTGAGTGCAATAGACGAATCATGCATGGACAAAGGGAGTAGATGTTTGGTGCAATGACATAGGGAAGGTGATATTTGTTTACACATAATAGACGCTATGTGGTTACACATATTAGACGATAGGTAGCTCAATGTTGTAGACGATATATGAATAAGGAAGGAAGAAATATGATGCATGTGTCAGAGAGATAGGCAAGACACATGTGGATGAGAGAATTATGACGTGGAAATTGATTGCCATAATAATACATTTTTTTTTCTTGAGCTATAAAGAGACAAATTTGGTCATCAAGTTTTATTTTACAAACCCTATTCTTTCACCTCAACCATTTCTCTCTCTCTCTCTCTCTCTTACCCTCTCTATTCTCGGATTTTGTATTATTCGGGATTGAGGATCTTAAAGCATCATAGAGGTAGTATCACGAGAAGCAAGCCTTTCGATTGAATAGAACTTAAAATAGTTTTAGTGAAAACCTCAAGAGAAAGCTTAAGTCAAATAAGGGAAACTAATTGTTTCATTGATGTTCTTTTTGTTTACTATTTGCAAGATCACTTTTGTATGCATTGTGGAGTTTGCTAATGTTGTGTTTTTATTGTCACTTCTAATTTCAAAGTCTTGATGTTTGATAAAAATGATTATGGGTGTTTAATGAGAGTGTGTTGTGGTGTTTGTATTAAGTTGCCACTAGAATGATGAGGTATGAAATGGTGAGCCATGTTAAAATATAATGTTTTTGAGTTTTTTACCCTAGTTATAACATTATGATTCTTAAGTATGTCAGTTGAATACAGTAGTTGAAATTTAAGAAAAATATTTTATAAACCTCATAAAAAATTTGTTAAGATTTTAAAATAAAAAGGATATTCAAGTAGGTCACCGGGTAAGTTGAAGTAGTCAAGCATAATGCCACTAGTATAGGTAAAATTATAAATGCATTGGCAAGCAAGTGAATTTAGAATTATTTGGCTTAAGGATAAACCCTTTTTATAACCTAAATTAAAATTTACTAAGTTTTTAATAGAGAAATAATTTGAATAAAGTCAATAATACTAAACTGAAATACTTGTCTCTTTCGCCGTATTGAAAAACATCATTCCCACTTATTATTTTTGACATTGAGATTGGTATTCTTCGTCTTCTCTCTTGAACTTGGCCTTTGCATGATGATGTATGAAAATGACAAAACTTTATGCTTTGTTCCCTTTGTATTTTGATTTATGTGTGATGATGAAGCATGTATATATGGGCTGATTTTTTGTATGAGTTTTATATATTTAATATTTTTAATTTATGAAAAAGAGCAAGAAGGAGAAAGAGAAGAAGTAGAAGAGGAAGAAAAAGAAAAAGGAGAACGAGAAGGAGAAGAAGAAAATAAATGTGAAGAAGGAGAAGACGAAGAAAGAGAAGAATAAAAGATTTGGTGAAGATCTGAAAAAAAATGAATTTATGTCTGTTGTTTTTGTAACAAGTGTAAATTTACGTTTGTTATAAATGCAATAGATGTAAATTTATGTCTCCTACAATTACGTCTGACCTGCAACAAAGTGTTAGTGATTCTAGCAACATTTGAAAATGATATATATAAGGTATAAGTTGTTCTTAAAATCAATTAGGTGCATGAGAAACACCAAAGTAAAATGTGATTAAGATATATTCATACGTCGTGAGTGCATGTATTATTTCAAATTTTATAACTCAAAGACTAAGAAGGAAACTTGACCTTCCATGTGAAGAAAATTATACAAATCAATAATACATTTGTGAAAAGATTTAAATATTTCATTATGAAGTTCACAAATTTTATATCTTATGAAGATCATACAATAACGATCATATTGTATAGACTTATATAAAGTCAAAGTTTCTAGTTGTTCAAAACCACATATAATATAATGCATATATAATTTGGCATAACTTTCAAATATAAGCTATGTGTCTAATCAATTCTCAATGGAAATTTGCAAAATGTTTTTATTTCTCACTTTATGAAGTTGTGCTTTTTGTGAGGAAGTTATCTACATGTCTTATCTTTTAGATTTACCTTCCTTAAAACAACATATTTTATTTTGTAGCCATAAGTGGCAATAAGAATTCTGGGTTCATAATGGTAAGGGAAGATTAAGAAGGGATAACCGAGAGTGTTTTATGTACTCATTATATCTAGAAGTGGTTTGTGTCTCAAGTACTTTGTTAGTTGTCGAACTTCAAGTTTGAAATCAAGTCAACCCTCCTAGAGGAGTAAATAAAGAATCTTTTGATAATCATGTTGGTGAAGATTAAACTAAAACGATAATAGGGCAGGTGGATATGGGTTTGACTATCTCATCCTCATTACTGATGTAAAAATTTATTCACATCCCCATCCTTATACCCAACATCCAAAAAGGACGTATCACCCATGAAGGGAACCCCAAAACAGAGATATGTCGTAAATACATCATTTCATTCACCCCAAACATTATTCATATACATATATAAACAATCTCACATTTTGTACATCATTTCACCCGTATAAACATGTATATGTATATATAAACATGTATAGAAGCATGGAATAGAACACACATAATCGCACTCCTAACACATTGTTGCTTGATAAAGCTCCTCTCGCTTGAGCAACCTTCTCAACATTAATAAGGTTTCAACCATTTCGCTTGAGCTACACATTTGTCTCTTGACAAAATGTAATCCAAGAGTAACACCCTCTCATGGTTCTTCTTGCTTCATTAACCCTCTTGTCGCTTAAGTGTTCATCACTTGGGTATTATGACCAACACTTTAGTGACACTACCTCGATTTAAGAATACAATAAGATTCAAAAGAAACTCCATTGTCATAGGACATTTAAGCATATATTCAATGCTTGAGTATCCAAGTCACATGTTACATACTACCTCATGTTATGATAAAGGTACACCTCATTTACGTCATGATTAAGCATTTAGAACCAATGCTTGAGTCATAAATCATATTGTTGGAGCAGTTAGCATAATGCCTGAGTAATATGCATGTAGCAAAGAGAGCAACATCTAAACATCTATAACACACTAGTTACTAGCGAATAATCGATCTATACTCCACATTGCTTTAGTGGTCATCATATGATAAGTGACTTAACACATTATATGATAACACATCGTTTCAGTGATATCAAATATGAGAACAAGTCAAACAAGCAAAAAAAAGTGTTTTCTCCACATTCACATTCAATTTGTACACTTTCTAAGTTTAACATTGGTGTAAAATAAACACTCAAACGAAATAATACTCAAATTCATACATGAGATCATAAACATCTTCAAATATTGTATTATCCACACAATTTCCACAAGCATACAACTCATATTTTTTGTTTTCATATGCATATCTTACAAAACAATCACTTCATTACAAAATTTGAAATATTAGCTTTCCTTATCTAGATTTATGTTTGACGTTTTGTAATAATAGTTTGTCTATTCTTCTTAGAAAACCCACAATCCATGTAAGCCCTTAAACAATAATACAATCTCTTAACCAACACATTTTACAAGAGAAGAAAAAAATTTATTGAACACTAAGAAAATATGAATATACTCATTAGAATCAAACTTTAATATGATAGAATAAATCGTTGTCAAAATCTCTTATTTACTTAGAAAAGAAATAAAAAGAAAGAAGAAATTTTCTAAATTAAAGATTTTGAAGATTTTATAAATTCTATTTATAGACTTTTTTTATATATTTATTTTAAAATTTATTATTAAAATATTTTAAATCGTTCAAATCACATTAATTATCACTTAATACACTTTCTAAATAAGATCATCTTAAGCATTACTATAAATTTTAACATCTTAACTATATTAATATCCTAACACTTAATACACTTTCTATTAATTTTTTTTTATCTGTTTGTTGCTTTTGATTTTGTAATATTAACTTTAAAAAAAAAATGTCCCTATAATTGCTTGGTAAGAATGTAAAAATACTAGTTATACATGACCTAAAACAAGTGTATACAAGTTGCTAACATAACAAAATTAGTAAACAACAATAACTATTTTTAAAACTTAGGGCTACCGCTATAAATAAAATTAAAAAATAACAATAAAAATATGAAATCATTAAAGAATAAGATTAGTACTGAAATAAATTAGAATAGAAAATAAATAACACCGCATTCAAGTTAAATTTTAAAATAGAAAAACAAAATTTCCTGGTGATATATATTCAGAGAATATTGCACTGTACAATATGCAGCCAGAAAACCACGTTCAGCCATCATCTGCTACCGTCAATAAGATAAGCAAAAGTAATCAAACACCCACGCGCTGTAATTTAATTATTATTACTATTATTATTATATTATACAAATTAAAAAGGATCCTTATCTAAACAATTTATTCCAACTTTATGAAGTCAAAGTTTGATTGCTTGAATTTATTTCAGATAGTGGGGTGCAATATAGATATACATTTCACATGAAATACACACTTTGAAAATAAACTAAAATCATTGAATATGCATAGTAGTAGTTTAAATCAATCAAAATAAATTATTTAGAGTTATCGTTAACAAGTTCTATAAATTGTTAACATGTATTAAATGTTAATTACATTTAGGCTTGAACATTTTTTTTTATATATATATATATATATATATATATATATATATATATATATATATCAAGATTAAAGATTCATAAATTTTAATTATTCTGCATATGTCATGAAATTAAAGAGAAACCGATAAAAAATTAACAAGAAAAAATACTAGATAATAAGTTGATAAAAAATATCAATATTAGTTTTTTTTTTCTTGCCTTTTTACCTTAACCTTAAAATTTACTTATTCAGTTCAATAGTGAGTTTGATAAATAAAAAATTTAAAAAAAAACAAAAATTATCTCATTTTCTTTTCTGTGTATAAAAGGAGATAAAACGTAATCACTTTTTTTTAAAAAAAATTAAAAGAAAATTCTCTTCCTTCTATTTTTAAGTTTTATTTTTTTCCTGTAAAGATTCTACGAATAAGGTTCTTAATCTTTTGAATAAATACAATTTTTAAAGTGTTAGTGACCGTTTATCTCACATAGAATGATGAAGTGCAAAACAAATAGGCTAAGCCTTTTGGGGAGCAGAAGGAAAAAGCTCCCAAAACGCAATTATTTAAAAGCACGTTTACCAAAGAAGGGATTCCCACAAATCTGAATTCGTCCAATAGAGTTGAGACGTGGTTGGTCTCCTTGTCAGCATTTGTGTTGTCAAAATGAAGTTTACGAAAAGTCAACAACTCACGCATCTTCCACAGTCTTCAATTCCTTGTAATCAATCATTAGGAGACACATAGTTTTACAATTTTTAAGAAATTTAAATTATTTTTATTTTTTATTTTTTCTATTGATTAAATATTTTGTTTCAATTAAACAATTTAAAAGTTGAATGATCTATTAAACCATGTGTTAAAATTGAATATTTTCTTGTAGTAGATTATTACATTAAACACAATTTGCTTCTATTTTTTGTATGTTTTTCCCTTTTTTTTTTGTAATTGTGTGAGAGATCTAGGTTATCTCTTTTATGGAATGAGCTATTTCAAAAAATGTTACTTCCATAAAAATTGAAAGAGAATAAATTAGGTTAACTTTTCAAGTTGAAGAAACCTGTTTTTTTTTTTTTAATATGGGTTTAACATAGTTCTTTCAAACTAGGATCCATTTCCTAAAAAGGTTTAAAATGTTTCAATTGAAATTTTAGGATAGAGTAACCCGTATCAATTTTAAAATTCACAAAAAACAAAAATCACCTAAAATTGTTGAAATGAAGGAGTCATTGAGTCAATGACCCAACCTATTTCAAACACACAAGAAAATATAGTTAAAAAAACATAAATAAAGCACTATATGAATTGACCAAACTTTATCTCTTAAATTCTAAATGTATGAATTGATGCATCATTCCTCCATAAAATATTTAGTCGTTCATTATGTGATGGATATTTAGTAGATAGAGACTAAAAAGAATTTTGATGATATGGTTGGCAAAAGCACCAAAGTGGTGCAATTTTTTTTGTTTAAATTCTTTAAAATGGTGCAAATTTTTAGAAATGGGTAAGTCATACCAACTTAGTACGATTTCAATGTGAAGAAATTGTGCCAACTTGGTACAATCTTATTGTGAAGAAGTCGTGCCAACTAGATACAACTTCGGCGTACTGTGATATAAACTGAAGTTGTGTTCATTTGGTACACTTCAGTACATTACAATTTTTTTATTTATTTTAATTGAAGTTGTGTCAGCTTAGTACCACTTCAGTACATTGTGATATAAACTGAAGTTGTGTTCATTTGGTACACTTCAGTACATTACAATTTTTTTATTTATTTTAATTGAAGTTGTGTCAGCTTAGTACGACTTCAGTACGTTGTGATATAAACTGAAGTCATACTAGCTTGATACAATTTCAATGCGTTATAAGTTTTTTTTTACTTTTAATTGAAATCATGCTAGCTTAGTACATTTTAGTAATTCAAAATCATGTCAAATTGACACAATTTCACAATGAAGCAGTACCAAACTGGGATGACTTCTCTATTTTTTAAATTGTACTATTTTATTAATTTTGAAAAAACTAATTGCACAAGTTTGATGATTTTTATGATATGATTTATAAAAAAGGGGCAAAGATTATCAAATTCAAAAAAATTTGAATATTTTTATTTTCTTTTATAAATTATTGAATTTTTTTTAGTTCCATACAAAATTTTTTAACCTTCTTAGTCATATCAATTTTTTTATTTCTCTCAAAATGCACTATTTCATGAATAAAATCAAAATAAAAAAATTAACAAAAAATTATAGACAAAACAATAAAATGATAAATGTTAGCTTCAAATGCTCTTATTTAAAAGTCTATCAACTATATACCTAATCATTAAGCTAAAAATTTTCTTTTGAGACATAAATGAAAACTTATTAATATATATATATATATATATATATATATATATATATAAAACATTAATAAAATTTTTATTATTTTTATTTTTATTACCGTGTGTGAAATAAAATTAATAATATAGGTTATTGTATATTAAAATCTGCGTATATAAGGTGATAGCATAATAATAAACCTATTATTCTATATTTTATTAATATTCTTATGAAAACGTATATATTAATATTATCAAAAGAAATAATTAGTATTAATTACTGATAAATATATAACATCCCGATTTCATAATTTTTATACTATAAAACAAAACCTTAAATTTTGATAATTCAGAAGTAGATGATAATAATAGGCTAGTATAAAGTAACAGTATAGTCATCCTCAAAATAACTATACATATACTGTCTAATGCATACAGCCCATACAAAGCAAAAAGGGTTACACAACACCCAAAACATCTAAGCGGAACAAAAGGGTGACAACTACCGCTGGAAGCGTCCAAACACCACTTAACTCCTGTCTAGGAGGGGTGTATTCTCACCTGCACCTTTATCTGCTCATGCCATTCAATAAGGACGATCATTGCAAAAGTGGAAGACACAGAACACATATATACAAGAAGGGTAAGCTAACTTAATTCAGAATAAATCATACAATTTAATAGTTAAGCATCAATCAGGGTTGATCACACAATTATCAGAATCATCCAATTCACCACGACCATAACACAATATCACCATTCTAGACTCGATATCCGGATTATGTAAGTGACATTGGAGGTCTTGGTGGTTTGCACTTGTGACGGTTCCCAAACTCTGCAGAGTTTTAGGCACAAGGGGTATTCACCCAACCACTCCCAAGGTAAGCCCCCTTCACGTCTATGACGGGTCCATAGACTAGGACCTCCTGCTACTCCCCCCGACATAATCCATTATACTCTATATGAGTCTTAATGGTTATTAGGAGAAGAGAGTTGGATTGTAGAGAAACTGAGAGAGAGAGGGGTGTTGGGTTTCTGTTTAAGGGAATAACTGAAAAATAAGGGTATTACAAAATACACTATCCCATATAATTGAGAAGGATGATTCCAATAATACGAGTAATTGAGATTCATGTTGATTTTGAGCATCTATTAAATATATTTTAGTCATTAAAATATATATATATATATATATATATATATATATATATATATATATATATATATATATATTCGAAGTGTGAAAAATGGGATCAAATGACACCCTATATTTTATTACTAATAATAAACACATGTGCGATCTTTTGCAAATAAATTCCTTAAACATTTCTACAACGATCATGGATTTCTTTCCTACACAAATAAAAATGTAATGGTTAATCATGTTTTAGTTTTCTTATTTTTATTTTATTCTATAAATGAAAAAGAAAATTAATTTTATAAGTAATTAATAGAGTTCAAAACATGTTTAAAAAATAGATAGCTTCTAGTATATTTAATTTCTAAGATATAAACGTGCATATTAAAAAGTTATTTGATAAAATTAATTTTCGTAAAACTAGAGTATAAAGGTTGAGAAGGTTAGGTACTTAATAAATATAAAAAACATTTAATATTTATCCAGTTAATTCACATTATCTTGAGTTCCTTTTCAAGCAATTTTGAAATAAAATTAATTTTGATTAGTTGTCAATTCTAATAACTACAAAAAGAAAAGACATTTTAGTGACCATCCACTTTGATCGCTAAAAGATATAAAATCGGTCGCTAAACCATTAGGGACTGAAAATATATAGTTGTGAAAACTTTGATGACAAATCAATTAGCAACCGAATTACAAATTGGTCGCTAATATAGCTACTGAAATCTCAGTCGCAAATTCGTCGCTAAAAGGATTGGTTACCTTATTCAATTAGACCAATTTAGTCACTGAAATTTTCGGTGACTAACATGGAAAAAATTATTAAATTTAAAAAAAAAAATCGGTTACTAATTCGATCATAGATGTGATAATACAACAACCATTAATTTTTGGTGGCTAATAGATATCTCTTTATTTTAATTAAAATGAGTTTTAATAGCTAAACTAGTGACAAAAATTACAAACATTTAGTGACTATTATATTTTGTTGGCTAAATGAATAACAAAAATAAAATAGTGACCACTTTTATTACAAATTGTACCTACTTTGATCAACTTGTAAACAATTTTTTAAACTATACTATAAATGCTACTATAAATGCTATTAATGTTATCATAAATATGGATGCCAAAATTTATGATATTAAAACGATTTCAAACATGTAGTTGTGTAAAAATAATATTTAACACTAATAATTCAAGAAAAGAATAAGGAAAAGAAAAGAACACAAAAATAGTGGTGAGCAACAAAAAGGCCTAATTAAAACTAAACAATTGCCTAGGATTTGCTTTGGATCACTTCATGGCATCCTCTAAGGTGCTAGATTCCAACATGGGACTTGCAACGACATTGTTCCACTCAATAATCCAAGACGCTTAAAACTACACAAAAAATCTCCATATTCAATAATGTCACACTTCAATCTCAATCCCGTACTAGAAAAGCAATTTATAAGTATACAACAATCACCAAATACTATCGTGTGGCCAAAGACATTATAAAATCTAACTTATCAATTTGTTCATTTAAAATAAACTTACTTAAAGTCAAGCGGCAAAAAGAAAGAAAATTTTTATCAAAATATCAACTAACACATTGTAAATTATTTCAGTACCTCTATCACTAGCACTATATCTCTATGACAAAAAAATATCCTTTATACACAACTTTCAAAAGAGATAAACAAGGAAATTAGAATAACCTTCTACCTTGGACCTTTCGAATATTCGACCACTTATAACAACACTCCTTCCACCCAACATTGAAATGGTTTCTTCACAAATTTAGGTGCAAGATATTTATTTTAGGTAACATAAATTTTGAAACAAAGCACTACTTTTATAGATAGTGCTTACATGAATACAAAATATCAATTTTGATAAACTCCTTAAGATTTTGTTAAAGATGAAATAAATCAAGAATTTTTTTTAACAATAACATATTTTGTGTCAGAAATTATGGATTGGTTAAGTCAAAAACACAAACACATAAAATATGCTTAACACATCTAGTTCAAGACGAAGGATCTGATTCAAACCGTGTAGTGATGATGGTCACTACAAGTAAGGAAGATGATGATTCTTGGTTGTATTTGGATATGGGTTGCTAGAATCATATGACAGGAAATAAGGAGTGGTTGATTGATATTGATCCAAGCATCAAGAGCAACATAAGGTTTGCTATCAATAGCACAATAATTGCAGAGGGAATTGGGAGAGTACAACTCAATTGCAAGAATGGAAAGATGGCATACATGAATGATGTTTTATACATTCCTTTAATGAAGAGCAACCTTTTAAACCCGACTTTGATACCACTGTTAGAACTGATAGATTGGTTAAGTAAAAAACATAAACACATATAATGCGCTTAACAGAGAGGAGAACTTTCTCTCTAAATTCTCCTCTCTATTAAGGGCATTGTATGTTTTTGTGATTTTGACTTAACCAATCAATTAATTCTAACAATTTTTACTTTTACAATTAATTCTTTATTTGTCACTCATGACTACAAAAGTATGATCCCCATAGAGAATTGACATTTCATAATGAAAATAATTAAAATGATTCTCTTAGAGATTATATGGTACAACTCATACAACTTTATGCACTTATAATATTTGTGTGAAGCTTCTTGGATGCAAGATGTTCTTTTTACTTTTCTTTGTACTACCAATTTCCTTTTATAATGATTTTCAAGCATGTAATCTTTCTAGGTAGTGTCTTATTGGTTTTGTTAGAATTTTTTAGTTTGTATGGCTTGTCATGAAATTCATTCAAATTTTCAAAAAAACAATTTGTCTTATAATAACCTTTGTACAATTATGTTCAAATGATGTATGTCAATTAAATATTTTTTATGTCTCACATTTAAATATTTCTACTCTTTTTTAATATTTTTCATTTATTGTATATTTTCTTTTCACCTGAGAATGTTTAATACTCTCAATTTAAGTGTTCAATAACATAAATCTTTCAGTTACTAGGTAATTTAAAAATTTATCTTTTTATTCTATTATTATTAATTTTTGTTTTATTCGAAGAAGTTTTTTGTCTCGCTCAAACAATTTCCGTTATTTCTCAACCATGGACTAGTTTGATATTCGAAAAAATTTATTATATCTCAAAGGTATTTGTTATCTTATCATACCCTTAATTATACATTTGTTTTTCTTTGTGTGATTTCATTCAATGGTCTCTCAAATAGTTTTTACGACATACATTTGATCATTTTTTAATATTTTTATTTGTTATTTATTTTTATCATGTAGAATATTATTTTGATATTTTTTATATAATTATTCTTATTTTCTAGCTCATTATTATACGTGTAATTTTATCACTATAATTGTATAAATAAATTTATTTACTACAATATAATAATTTAGTGTAATTGTCATGAATCCTTTTTATCATCATCCAACATACATCGAAGTTTAAAAGATGAACGATATATGTTAAAATCATATTAATATTAGTTTAATCTTTGTTCTTTGTATGATTTTGATCAAGTGATGTATTTTAACTTTTATTAGTGTATAAATATAAAGATTTCATTAGAATTTAAAAACTAAAGTAAACAGATATTTAAAAAAAAAAATTTTAATTTTTTTTCCTTTTATATTTTTTTTAAATATTTTTACATTTTATCAACTAGGTTTCTTTAACGTGTGCAAAATTAATAAATGTTTTGGTTCTTCTGAAATCTTATTTGGTATTCTAATTTGAAATGTATACAATTATAATTATATAATTTCTTTTTAAATATTTGATATTTAAGAAACAATTATCCTTTAAATATTTGATATTTAAGAAAAAAGTATTCTAATTTGAAATGTATACAATTAATTGATATTGAAATAGTAAGAAAACGAATATGAGTACGGGTACGAGTATATACCCGTTACTTGGTGGTGATAAGGATAAGACAAAATTTTAATACCCGTTGGGTTTGGGTGTGGTGATGTATGGGATAGCAAAACCTGTCTCAGTCTCGCCTCATTGCCATCCCTAAGTGTAGATACTATAAAGCAATATTCTTATTTGATAAAGGGAAAAATTAAAATTATCAAAATCTAAAATGTATCTAACAAAAGTTACAAAATAATTAGGGTCCCCATTTATAAAAGGTAATAATATTACGTATACTATTAGATTTATTCCTTTATCCCCATCAAGAGAGAAACTAAAAACCAGTATATAAGAACCTCAACATTTGGAAGATCACATACCTTTTGTTCATATCACTATCCACATCATTCTCAATGAAAAATTCAAGTATGCTTCCGCGTTCTATTTTCATCATGACTTATGGTATGGCTTCTTTAAGGATTAACATGTGATTATGCTGTAAGTTTGGATCTATATGAATATCAGCATGTGGTTTGACACAATTATTATTTGTTAGAAAACCCTTATAGATTTTGAGCTTCTCTAGGCTCAAACAAACACTTGTCTTTAACAAAAATGTGACTTTTCACTTCTTCAATAGTTTTAGTCACTCTTCATGGAAGTTATACTTAGGGATGTCAAAAAACTTTGTACTTGTGGGTATCCGCAGATAAAACCCGCAACGGGTAGGAAATGAATATTGTAAATGGATATCTGCGGGTAACGGTTACAACTATTTTTTATACCTGCATGTTAACGGGTGAGTATGAGATCATAATATTTGTACCCGTGGATACCCGTACCGGCTATACTCTAATTTAAATTAAAAAAATACAAAAACATGATTAAAATATTAAAAATTTGATTTTGAATGGATTTTTTTTATCAATTGGTTTTAAAAAAATCATTTGTTTGTAAACTATCATTCAACATTATTTAAATGGGTTATTTGGACTTTGTTTGAAATTTATGAATATTATATATTATATTTTATTTGAATTTATGGTCAATATATGTTGTTAAATATTTAATTTTATTTTTAAATACTCTTAGGTACTTGTGGATATCCGTGAAAATTACAAAAATATATAGGTACCCGCATAATGGATACCCGCACGAATATGGGGACGTGTACGAGGTGGATCTTTATCTAGTGGGTAGGGTCCGGGGGAGCTACTACTCATACCCTACTCGTCCCGTTGACATCCCTAGTTATACTGTATGGTTGAATAAAACCATCCTTATAAGTAGTAAAGTCAACTATGCCTAATTATTGAAAGTCAAACAAAACATCTTTTTATACGTTCTATAAGCATAATGTACTATTGCTCTATTAATTTTTCTAGAGTTACAGGATATTAGCATGTTTATACGAGGAGGAGACTATTTGTTATTCGTGAGCATAAAATCTCACATAATGCATGAAGCTCTTATTGTGCTTAATTAAATTTCCTAAATTCCTTGTATTTTAATTATAAGTCGAGTATTATCTTAATGAAGCACTTACTATAAGAGTCGTTAATTACGTATAAAGTTTTAGAGAAAATATTTTAAGAAATATGACATGTGCATTAGAAAAATAGAAAAATGGTTTAAACAAAAAAAAAATATAAAATGACATGTTTTAGACTTCCCTAAGACATATACCTTAAACAAAAATACCATACATAAAAAAAAAATCTATAAAATAAAGGCAAATTAAAATTGTACAAAGAAAGGAAAATTAGTGCTTAAAATTAAACCCTTCTTCGCTTTTTGTTTTCAGCAAAGAGGGTGGAAGGTTGGATATCATGGGTGCTAAGGGGGTGGTGGAGGTTAAGTTGTTGGTGTGTCTTTTGGAGGTAGTGGACTTGGCTCAAAACGGGTTGTTATTGGTGGTGAAGGTAACTCGGTAAAAGCTTTTGGTGAAGGTGGAACTTCTATCATACAAGAGTTTCAACTAATAATATAGGGGTAGGAAAGGTCTATAGGTGTCACACTTTTTAATGGAGGTAGGCAGTAGTAGGGAAACAGTGGTGGTGGTAAAGAAATATTGGATTGGTTGAATTAGTGGTGCGATTGTAGTTTGTTGAGAAATTGTAAAGAGATTTTCACTATAGGATGTTGAATTTGGGCAACAATGGTCGTAGCAAGAACTCTAGATGTTGGTTCATGCAAACTTCCAATGCATGAACATAGTTGAAGATTTTTGTTTCCATTTGTGGATGGCATGTTCAATGAGTGTTTGCATATTATAAATCATGACATAGGATGGTGTGGTTGCATTGACTGTTATGGTAGAAATGTGAGCACTTCCTTGAGAGTATTATAATGTATAAGACCTCAACAAGTTAATTACTTTAAAGTGTGTTTTGTATTAGTCATGATGGAATCCGCCTTGGCTGTGGTCTTTGCATAAACTCTAGCTTAATCTTGAGTTTCAACTATAAGTATTGAAATGGGTAAGTAGCCAAGAAGGGGGGTTGAATTGGCTTTATAAAACTTTGGTTACTTTTGACAACTTAAAACACCTTTAAATTGAATCAGATCAACCACAACATGAGAATGCAATTGCTACTAGACCGCACACTTTCAATCGATTAAAAATAGAGATAACAAGCTAATTTCATTAAACAATTAACAGTCAGTGTAAATCAACATATCAAAATATCAGAACAGTCGATTGAAATACTAAGAATTTTGCAGACTTTTAAAATTACAGCTTAACTAAAAAATAACTTGAAAGATTTATCAAGATTGATTCAAATAAGAAATACATATATAAGCCAAACCTTAGGTTGTGCCAAAACACTCAAGAACGGATAAAAGATTGTACAATTCAAATTTCTTGAAACTTTAAAACACAAACCAAAAGAGAAGGGATAAAGACAAGCACACGAACACAAATTTTTTATACTGATTCACTCAAATTTGAGCTACATTTAATTTGTCAAGGCAGCCTGAGCTTGACTTGCACTATTTCAAAAGATTTTCACAATCCACAAGATTACACTTTCAAAATAAGCGAAAATACAACCAAGACTTTTGAATCCTATAAGAGTCTCAACAAGCACAACAAGATCACACTTGTAGACCTAGAAAACCACAAGGCAACACCTAGAAACCTGATAAATATCAAACCTGAATGAAGGCTCTCCCTAGCCAACCAAACCTTTTTCTCCAAGTTCCTAAACCAAGCAAAATTTCTACAAGAAAGATCAAAGATCAATCACCAATAACTGCACTTTTGTATGATCCAAGGAGAGAGAGAGAGAGAGAGAGAGAGAGAGAGAAAGAGAGTTTTCTCTAGAATTTAGAATGATTTCACGCTTAAAATGAAAAGTCTTACCTCCTCTTTGAAAAATCAAAACTTATGGCCAATATGTTAGCATATTCAACAGGTTGATTTTTCCATTCAATCTGTTGATTTTACTTAAGTGATATTAGCTGATTCAAAAATAATTCAACTGATTGAATATGTAACAAATAAAACTACTATAACAAATCATTTAACCTGTTAAAAACCCATTCAAGAAGTTAAAAGACACCAATCAGACCCTAGACATTTCTACAATATGAAATGGTCTACACTAAGGGCACCAATCTTCAAGCTTTGTGTTCTTCATGTGAAACCCAGATTCATCACACACTCCAAGCTTGATCAACACGAGAATCTTCAAGTCTTCAAATCTTCATCAATTTATCATAGCTTCATCATGTCCCAATGCAATGCCTTCATATATATCTTCATCAAATCTTCAAGCATCAATACATTTGTGCTAACAATCTCCCCCTGATTTGATAAAGCCAAACTCCATTGAATCTCAATCAATCTCCATTGAACCTCCATTGTATTGATGAAGCACCTCCATTGAATTCGTTGTTAAGCTTGTGAATCTGAAAAATATCCCAAAGCAGTACACACAAGATAACAAACATACACAAAAGCACATGGTCCCCTTATCACTAGTATGGGTTATCGTACAAAATCTAGTTTTTCAATTTCTTAATTCAATTCCTTAATATTTCAATTTCTTAATTCAATCCCATCAATATTTCTCCCCCTTTGAATTCATCAAGCAGAAGCATACTAATTAAGAACACGAATAAAGGAAAATTTTCATTAATCAAAGCACACGATACATGGGATAACAACTGAAACACAGAAAATAATTAAAAACTGATACATTTAACAAGTTGAAATTTAAAATCAACCGACTAAAAACTTGATAGAACTCATAATAAAACAATGCAACAACACAAATGTAATGCATGATCATAAAGGCCAACACACTCATTCATTCTAAGGATTGTTTCTGGTCTGGAATGATGTCAGCAAATCATGTATGCCATGGATTTGATCGTCCAAGTCATTGAACCTCTCATTGTAAAAGTTATGATGTGCATCTTGAGATACATTGAGTTCATGCAGTTGATGAAGGACCATTCTCTCAAATTGGGAATACACAAGACCTTTGTCTTACTTTTGGTCTAGTGGGGACAATTTCCATTGGTCTAGTAGTGAGTTCTTCTTCTTCCTTTTGATTTTCCCCACTTGGGCCAGCTTCTTGGTCATTGGCACCACCAGCTGCAACTCCACCTATGCCTCCAGTAAACATTTCCAACCTTTGTAAAGCCCATTTCGTGCAGATTGAGATATGAAGCTTGATTCAAAATCCTTGTGGACTCTTCCAATTCATCTTCCACATCTACTTCAAACTATTCCATGAATTTGGACACCAATACCACATAAGGAAGCCTGAAATCCGTTAGCCTTTTAGCCTTCAACATGTGATCATGAATCATGAAAATCCAGTCCACTTGCTTATTGTTTTCGATTATTACGGATATTACGAATTTAAATAATAAAATAAATCAATAATTAATAAACCTCATTTATTAGAATGACATTTCCCAAAAACGCAGAAAATTTAAAACTTATTACAGTAATAATTGTCTCAATTCGCAATTCATAAAAGTTTACAAAAATCTTTAAAATACAAAAAATAAAACTCTGGTAAAATCTTCTCCCCAATACTAGCCCTGCTCCAGCTCTACGCCTCACCAAATCCACTTGTAATATCATCTGCTCACATATACCACATATAAGATCATCGCCACACATAAGCAGATAGGGTGAGCTAACAAAATAAACATATATACAATACATTTACATATATATATACAAAATTACACCAAAGGAATTCCATCCTTTAATTCCATACCACATGGCCACAACCATATTAACTGTGTTCTACGTCTTCTAGCGATTACCTCAAGATGTCTTGCTGCCACACCTATCGGCCACAATCGATAGAGCACGTGCGGGAAACTATACTATGGATCACACACCGTAACGCTAGGTGGAGTTCCCTATACGAACATAGTTTGTAACGTCCCAAGACTACCAAACTCGTCAGCTAATTACTGAGGAGGGGAATCTATCTAGACCCATCTGTACTGCCCACAACCAGCACACTCACACCAGCAACACTCACCAACTCGAGCTCAACTAAAGAGTTCCTTGTGTTCATCCACCATCCCGAGCCACAACTCGAGGGATGTCATTCTGAGCCACAACTCAAGGAATGTCACGTGCTTAACTCCTATCTCGAGCCACAACTCAAAGGATACGTTTCGAGCCACAACTCAAGGAATACCAACAAGTCGACCTTTAAGGTATCATAGAAGCCTTGTAGATCACGCACACCAAAGCAAGCAACCACAATTGCTTCACGGTATCGCCTGACGCAGCACTCTAGATGCCATGCGCATCAGGCTTCCAGACTGCCTGGCGGGGGACAGGTGTCGTCAGGTGCCAAGCGCCTCAGACACTCGAAAGTTGCAGACACCGCCTGGCAGGACCCTCCTCACAGCCAAGGACAACCGTTCCAAACCCTCTCTGATTTAGAAACTATCGCCTAGCAGTCTAAAACCACCGCCAGACGTTGTATCAATACCTGCACAGTACTGGTTTCTTTGTAATCCTACACCGATTTGGTTCCTCAATCCATGTATCAAGACTCACGATGTCTTTCACCAATTTAGTTGAATCGCTTTTCCAATGGCTAATTTATTATCAAATTTCCTACTGCCATCTAAGTGCAACCACGCAAGTCTACAAAATTTGGCTTTCTTAAAGTTAACCTTATTCATCACTACCATACCATAAAGCACTCATATTACTTATTCCTTAATCATGGTTCTAATCATTACAGTCTTTCCCAACTCATTCTAAGTCACTCCTCCTAGATAGATCACAACTCACTCCCATCCCAATATTAGCTTTGGCTTAAGTTTCCATTCACTACTATCTAATTGTTTACCAACACTTCACTCTTAATCAAAACCCATTCACCAAATAGGTCAAGTTTCTGGACCCCTTGCACACAGCTTATCCAAATCCATAATTCATACTATGTCACAATTTATATAAGCAATTCGTAGAATAGTTAATACCATCACATTCTAAGTTAATTCGACCTCTTTAATTCATGCTGTAGAATTCTATCATCAATTACTCCAAGATATCACTAAACACAGTCTTCCACTTCCAATTAAGAGTATAACAGAACCCAACCCAATGCTTGCCATCATAGCCACGCAGTACCATTGCCCCTGCGTTGACCAACCCCGTGCTGCCAAGCGGTACTTATAATTCTGGGCAATTTTCCAGAATTTAAGCACCTGCGAAGACTCCCTGAAAATCCCTTTCACCCAGAATTGACCAATTCCTCGCATATTTGTACCCTTATTTGTACTCAAGTGACAATTAACATATAATATTCCAATTCCAGTCCAATTTGAGTCACAATTTATTCCCAACTCACGAATTCTCAAGTTTTCAAACCCTAGAACGAGAGTTTGCTAAATCCTCCAAATTTCCCTTATCATCTCGTGAATTTCACAATTAATCATATTCATTTGATTAGTTAAAGGTTCTCATACCCTTTTCACGGATCCAAAGTAACCCAGAACCCATAAACATCTTGAATCGGTCCAAGACAACTTGCGTCGCCTAGCGGAAATTCATCACCGCCAAGTAGTTCAACCAAAACCCAGAATTCTGGGTTGCATACACGCGTCGCTTGGCAGTATGAGTCGGACCGCCAGGCGATTCTTCATCTGGAACCCAAAAATAAGTATAAAATTGATGAGTCACCTGGCGGTGGTTCATCACCCGTTAGGCGATTTTTGGAAAAATTCCAGAAACCTTCAAATTTAACGTGAACAGCAAAGCTCTCATACAATAATAGGATTATTCATCATGCAATTAATCTAAGCATACAAATTAACGAGTATAACCCCCCTAACCTGGTTTCTTTTTGCTTAAAAGTGGATATTAGAGAGTTTCCTTTGATCACCAATGGCCTCCTTTTGGCTCTCCCCAATCCAGTACCCTTGTTGCACTCAATCCTAACAGCACACTCTAATTTTCGTATTCCTCTGCCTATCCAACAATGCCAACCAGAAAACCCCTCTCTTTTTCCCTTAATTGGCCACTAAATGGTGTCTTAATGTGGGTTAAATGATGCAAAACGAAAATAGCATTAATCTAAGGTTAATTACCATTAAATGGTTTTCTTATGATGGTTTTTCAGCCATCCCTTGGCTGCTAGGATTTTCTCTAATCCTTCACATTCACGCCAAAACCAATTTTTAGCAAAAAGAAAGTTTAGTTTGGGATCACCAAGGTTCAAACCCATAATCATGCCAATACCAAATCAATGCACAACCATTCAACCCAAGCCCTCTCACACAATAAAGTACTCTCAACCACTTGAGCTAGTACTTTTCCACATCATAAAAGTTAGAATTAAATGTCATAAAGGCTCCCACCATCCGCATTTATTAATTAATTAATTTTCATGGGTCTTGCATCTCCCACATTCAAGGTCGTATGGTTGCTTCCATGAGGGACTATGATTTTGGTGATGATCATAGCAAGGAGTCTCTCGTACACCTTGAGACCACCAACATGAAAGGTCTTGATCTCAGCTCCAGGATTCTTCAAACACTGCCATAGTATTGCACTTTGTTGAACTCTTCAATAACACAAGTTTCACCTTTCCTCACTTGAACTCCTTTTTGCCTTAGTCAAGCAACATCCTTCCAAGCCTTCTTGGAAATCTCCATTTGAACCCCTTTGACACTTGACTACAGAGCATCATTTTTAAATTTCAAGTTGGTGAAAAATGCCTTCACCAAGTCAAGGTATATTTTCCCTAAAAGCTCAAGGAATATCTTCAACTTTTGGTGCTTGAGCTATTGAACGAGAGTTTCAAACCCCTAAGTTCTTAGCCATGAATATCTCAGCACCTTAGGAATGTTGATATGCTTTTTGGTAATATCTATGAGGAACACTTAGATGTTATCCTCATTTCCTTCAAACTAATCCTTAATTCTTCCTTGGTGTTCGTGATTTGGAGAGCTAGGAGTGGAAGGAGTGAAGTCTTTTTCCTCAGACTAGACATGGCGTTGTTGGTGACAAGGCATGATGACTGCAGGTGTGACTATATCTAAGAAATGTGGATGCAAATGCATGTTAGCAAGTGTAGTATTTATAGATGAACACATTGAATGCAAAATCAGTTAGTTGAATTGTGTAGAATTATTTCATTTAATTTTGTTTAGGTTATTAAAACAAAGTAAATGCATCATATTTCATAATCAAATTAAAGTATTATGTTTCCAATGAGTTTTCATGAGTATATCAATAAGTTTAGATCATGTGAAGTGCATGCATATTGGAATCACACCACACATATGTTTTATGGTCGATGCATTCAGAAAAACAGCAAATAACTCATGCAATAGTTGTTAAAAGCAGGTTGTACCTAACCACGTGACCATAGCTTTGACCCAGACAACTTTTGAATCTATTTTATTCAAATATTTGTTATTTAAGTGAAATCAACGCATAGAATAAAAAAATCAACAGACTAAAAGTTCATCAAATCATAATTCTCTACACACTAAATCTGGTTAAGTGAAATTAACACATAGATTTGAAAAATCAACAAACTTAAGATTCGTAAAATTTAATTTGCTATACCTAGATAATGTTTAAGTGAAATAAACACAAAATGATAAAATCAACAGATTAAAAGATGTGCCAGATTATGTTTAAAGCATACAATGACTTTTTTAGTGAAATCAATGCATATCAACTGATTAAAAAAATTGACAGATTATATTTTCAACATACGGTGACTTTTTAAGTGAAATCAATGCATAGATTTATAAAATCAACAGACTAACACATGTGAGAAATTATATTTTCTGCATACAATGACGGTTTAAGTGAAACTAAGCATAGAATTGCGGAATCAACAGACTAACTATGACAATTCACATTTTATGCACACATTAGCTTATATAAATGAAATCAATACATGGATCAATTGAATTAACATGCTAAAAACACGTCAAACCACATTTTTCATATCTAATATGACTGGTTTAGTTCTAAGATTGTTAAATCTATCACGAGCTAATGGTTTTGTGAACAAACCAGCCAATTGATTTTTAGTTTTAACAAACTTAATTTCACAATCACCTTTTTGTACATGATATCTAATGTAGTGATGTTTTATCTCAATATTTTTGGTTTTAGCATGTTGTATTGGATTCTTAGTTAGATTGATTGCACTAGTGTTATCACAATACAAGGGTATCTTTACCAATTTCACTCTATAATCCAAGAGTTGATGTTTTAGCCAAATCATTTGAGCACAACCATGACTAGCTGCTATGTATTATGCCTCAATTGTGGAGAGTGTCACGCGAGCTTGTTTCTTGCTATTCCATGCTATCAAGCTTGAGCCGAGTAGATGACATGTTCCACTTGTGTTTTTCCTATCCAATTTGCTTCCTGTATAGTCAGAATCTGAAAAACCACTAAGAGTTATCTTAGAATCACTTGGAAACCATAGTCCAACATTGATTGTCCCTTTTAGATACATAAGAATCCTTTTTGTAGCTTTATAATGTGACTCCTTTGGATTGGATTGAAATCTAGCACACAAGCATACACTGGATTGAATGTTTGGCCTACTTGTTGTTAGATAGAGCAAAGAACCAATCAACCCTCTATATTTGGTTGAGTCAACTTGTTGCCCAACCTCATCTACATCTATAAGGCAGTTTATGGCAATTGGAGTGACAACTTCTTTGCAATTCTCCATTTTAAACTTTTTCAGCAGATCAAAACATTATTTTTTACGGGCTTAAAAATGTCCCTTGCTTGTGTTGTTTGACTTGCAACCCTAGGAAGTAGGTTAGCTCACCCATCATAGACATTTCAAATTCACCCTACATAGCTACAACAAACTCTTCACACATAGAGTTATTATTTGAGTCAAAAATTATATCATCAACATACATTTGAACAAGTATAACATCAATTTCATGTTTTCTAATGAAGAGTGTTTTATCAATAGCATCTTTGGCATAACCTTTTTTAAAAGAACGTTACTTAGCCTTTCATACCACTGTCGTGGTGCTTGTTTCTTTGTCAATGGTTTTTGAAATCACTTTCTACTCGAGTTAAATGACTGTTATGAATAAAAATAAAGTATTAAGAAAAAAAATCTTCACAAAATGGTAAGGTTTATACTCATGACTAAATCAGGATTATTTTCTATCTTAATTCTAAAGTTTAGGGTACACTATGTTTTGATTGATATTTTTATACTATGTATTATTTGATATTAAGTTATACTTTGATTATAGTATAAAATGTTTAATTGTATTAAGTGCTTGTTTGTAGATTTTGAAGTTGACAAAATTTGAGTCGCTTACCTTTAAAATCCAGATATTATCTTTGGGATAAATTAACACTTTGTCAATTACATTCTTATAACTAATGATGAATAATCAATTACATTCTTATAACTAATGATGAATAGAAAATGATATCTCTAAATCATAAGAATATGATATAAATATTTATACATCGAATATATATATATATATATATATATATATATATATATATATTATTTTATATATAATGAGATTTGTACATATCCTTCAGTAGATTTATAAATATAACCACATGCCAGCAACATATCATTCGAGAAAGAAACTTGATGTCATTTTTAAGATAAGTAGGTGAGAATTATCTATTTTGATTTTTCAAAATTAAGATCGAAACATATTCCGAACTAAATAAAAGAGAATTTATGTATATAAGCTTTTAAAAGAAACTTTATTTGTATTAGTTAATTAGAAAATTAAAGTATATATGAAACCTCAAAGTGGAGAATAAACATATCCAAACTAAAGTTCAAATCCACGTCAGAATAAGATTCCTTTATATAAAAAAAATAAAAATGGATAACAAAGAATGATTGTCAAACCTATAATATTATCAGTATCTTAAAGTAGTAAACAATATGTAATTATTCCCTAAAAAAAGTAATGTGTAATTATAACTCTGCCAATGAGAAATCTTTACACAGTTTGAAAGCAATAACTGAAACGGTTGGGCACGCGTGTTCCTATTTTAAGAAATAAAATACAAAAAGTGTGTGATTATCCTATTTATTTGAGGGAGAAAAAGAATTAAGAAAAATGAATTAGAAATGCCGAAAGAAAAAATAAAATACATATAAAATTTAAAAAGGGAAAGTTGGTGGATAGATAGACCCACCGACACCGTTTTGACTTTGAAGTCCAACTACCACCGACTCCGAAGAAACCGAAGACCGATGATGTTATTTTGCCGCAGATTCATCGCAATGTTACACGTTTTCACATAAAATTTTATAGTTAAATCAGAATAACAAGATTTTCTACATTCACTTTAACTATGATTTTAGATTATATAAATTATAAAGTTCTTTTCTCTTGCAATGGTAAAAATTTCAATGTTTGAAATCTATCTGTGTTAATTACTTCAAACCAAAAAAAAACAAATGATTTTAATCACACAAGTTTCAATTGCACAAATTTAAATGGTTTATCATGCATAATAATAAATTTCTTAATTTTAATTATTCCATGAACTAGAACTAGAATTTATGAGTTGTCTAAGAACTAAAATTGTTTATTGCAACACCTTGTAACATTTAACTTTCAATTGCGACACTTTGTAATATTCAGTAAATTAATATAATTGAAACATGAAAGAGTGAAATAGTATAAGTATAAATGATATTTCATAGATTAAAGATTTAGTTAATCTTATATTATATTTTTTATTGACCTAAAGGATCACTTTTATAAAATTAGATTGTAGTTTGGCATGGCATTGTTCTTTTTAAATAATGATTAATTTACTATTATATACTATTTCCATTTTCAGTTATCCGTTCAATAGGGAACTTCAGTTGACGAAAGAAAAAAAAAAAAAGAAGAGAAGTATATCGAACTACCCTTCTTTTTGTTGTTTTATAGTTGACTGATTATTGGGAGAAAATCTTATTATTTGTTTTGACAAAATTGTGTTTTTTCTTTAAACACAAATAAAGAAAAATTGGATATGATCTAATACATTTAAGTGAACCACATAATGACTTTTGTCAGTAAATATTAATGATGTTAGGTTAATAATAAAAAAGACCAGTGTAGAGAATTTAAAAAAAATAGTATATAATAACTTTTTTCTTTAAATATATCTTTTTATTAAAAATGAATTTTATAAAAGATATATCTTTTTGAGTAGAGTATTCTTACCTTTATGTTATAAAGAGTTATCATATACTATTATTTATTACATCTCCCAAAAGGAAATAAAACACTGAAATGTGTATACAAGACATCTCAGGACAGATTTAAGATTATGTTTGATATTTTCAGCTCCCATTCTTATAATTAAATTTTATTAAATTCAGATGAATGTTGAAGAGTTCATTTTATATTGTTTTTTATTTATTTCTAATATATATATATATATATATATATATATATATATATATATATATATATAAATAATATAAATTTTTATTTATTTTTTTTTTTTATTTTTTATATGTTTTCT
>Ga0214543_1000710_pt1 | contig 58706 bp, 29 predicted proteins | sample CNSS2metaG_FD_160094 | JGI IMG/M metagenome (GOLD analysis project Ga0214543, IMG submission 160094) | Root nodule microbial communities from cowpea collected in UCLA plant growth center, Los Angeles, California, USA - CNSS2 | ecosystem: Host-associated > Plants > Roots > Nodule | place: USA...
TATATATATATATATAATCTCTTAATTCGTTGTTTTCTTTGTGCAATACCGAATTTTGATTCATGCAACATATTGTTAGGCATGTTATATTAGTGGGGATTAAAAATAATAAAATTCTTTAGCACTTAGCACATGCAACTCTTCTGTCATCCACTTTTGGAATTATAAGTTAACGTACGTTAAATTAATTACAGTAGTTTTTTGCAGTAAAACAATTCAGGTTTTGAAATAAATATTTGGCTAAGGCTAATCGTTTTTACAATAGGAATATTTAGTTGTCTTATTTTGTATCTTCAAACATTTTGATCAATACAAATTATAAATATATTTACAAGACAATACATTAGTATAGTATATCTCTTAGTTTTAGGAATAACAAGTCTTTGTTATGAAATTTATAATAGATTTCACTTTCTAATATATACTGTTTACTTTAATTAGAACTCAAAACTTTAGTTAACACTTTGTATGTTCACTTTAAGTATTGGGTTATTTTAGAAATTCTGTTTGTATTTATTTATGATTTATAAATTTCAAGATCTCACATTAATTACATTCTCATATATTCAATTTTTAAATAATTCAATTTTGCAGGTGAAGAGAGAAAAATAAATAAAAACTATATAACTATTTTATTATAGTTAATAAAATAATAAAATTTATTATATATTTAACTCCCTACAAAAGCTATCTTAAAAATACAGATTAAATAGAACAGTGATATATAACTTTAGTTTCAGTTACATAAGTAGCATATCAAATATAGAATTCCTTATCAACTCGATTTTCTAGTAGAGTTGGTTAATGAAATGCTACAAATGTTGCACTTTGCGCGACAGAAAATCTAACATGGCTAAAAATTCCTTAGGACCATGACCATGACCATAACCAACCACGCCAAGCAACATTCTAAAATTCATATTTCTATATTTAAGTTGTTCGTGAGAATCTAAAAAGAAACTTTGTTTAGGGAACACACAGGACCATTACATTACATAATTCATGTTTAGGTGAGATAGATTTTTTAGGTAATAAACAATTTTGTTTATAAAACCTTGTTAAGAAATTAGACAATAAGTCTAACGAGATCTTTAGATGCAAATTCTGAGAGGAAAATAAGATTACGTAAAATTAGGTAAAATTGATGCGTAAAAATCATAGGTACAGAACTGTCGTTAAATAATAATGTGAAATTGAGAAGCAGTACGTGTTTGAGTTTGTAATGATTAGAGTTTAATAAGAAGAAAAAAAAAGTTTAATGCGTGAAGTTTGATTATGAGTAGTATTAAGCATTTTGTAGGATATAATAAAGGAGATGAGATGGGATTGGAAATGGGTGTTGTAGAAAAAGATAAAGAAAAGCGCACGAGGATAGACAGAGAGAGAGAGAGAGAGAGTTTATATCATTAGGAAAAAGGGAAAACATTAGGTAATAATTTGCAGCATTCCCCACTTTCACGTGAGTCGAGTAGGACTTGAAATCCAGCTGCTTCCCACTACTGTTAGAGGATATACTCAGAGTTTCGACAACAAATGTGTTTCACCTCAAAAACCAAAAACCTGAACAACCGAAGAAACAGAAAGAGGAAACAATGCATGGTGGTAGCAGAAGGGCAACGGCAGCACTGCTCCTTCTGTTGCTACAGATAATCAGCCTCGCCGATTGCGGTGGCTCCACGGTGTCCTCCGACGCGGTGTGGTTGCTGTCGTTTAAACGGGAAGCGGACCAAGACAACAGGCTCCTCTACACTCTCAACGAGCCGTACGACTACTGCGAGTGGGAGGGCGTGAAGTGCGCACAAGGGAGAGTGGTCCGCTTCGTCGTCCAATCCATGGGCCTGCGCGGCCCATTCCCTCCGGACACCCTCACGAAACTGGACCAGCTCCGCGTCATGAGCCTCCGCAACAACTCCCTCTACGGGCCCATCCCCGATCTCTCCCCTCTCACCAACCTCAAGTCCCTCTTCCTCGACCACAACAACTTCTCCGGTTCCTTCCCCCCCTCTCTTCTTCTCCTCCACCGCCTCCTCACTCTCTCCCTCTCCCACAACAATCTCTCCGGTTCGATCCCGGTTCGGCTCACTCTCCTCGACCGTCTCATCGCCCTCCGCCTCGACTCCAACAACTTCTCCGGCACGCTCCCTCCGCTCAACCAAACCGCGCTCAAACTGCTCAACGTCTCCAACAACAACCTCACCGGTCCTGTTCCCGTTACCCCGACCCTCTCTAAACTCAACGCTGCCTCCTTTTCGGGAAACCCTGGCCTCTGCGGGGAGATTGTTCACCGAGAGTGTGGCTCGCGCTCCCGCTTCTTCGGCCCCGCCACGTCCACCTCCACGGCGCCGTTGAGTCAGAGCGAACAGTCTCGGGGTATTTTGGTTGTGCCTGCTTCTGCACAAACAAAGCGTCATCAGAAGACTGGGCTAGTGGTTGTCGGCTTTGTTGTGGCGGTTGTTGTTGTGAGTGGTTTTGGGTTGTCTGTGGGTTCGGTGGTGAGAAGGAGGCAGGCGGCGGCGGGGAAAGCGGTGGTTGCGGAGGGGGATGAGGTGGAGGGGGTTGTGGAGGTGGAGGAGAGGGAGGTGAAGGTGAGGAGGATGGAGGAGGCGCACAGGAGTGGGAAGCTGGTGTTCTGCTGCGGGGAGGTGCAGCAGTATACGCTGGAGATGCTGATGCGGGCTTCGGCGGAGTTGCTGGGGAGGGGGAGCGTGGGGACGACGTACAAGGCGGTGCTGGATTCGCGGTTGATTGTGACGGTGAAGAGGTTGGATGGGGGGAAGAGTGGGGGGAGTGATGGGATGGTGTTTGAGCGCCACATGGAGGCTGTGGGGAGGCTTCGCCACCCCAATTTGGTGCCTTTGAGGGCTTATTTTCAGGCCAAGGGAGAGAGGCTTGTCATATACGATTATCAGCCCAATGGCAGCCTCTTCAACCTCGTTCACGGTAGTCACTTTCCATTTATTAACATCAATTATGAATTCAATTGCACTGTTTAGTCCGTCCCTGTTTGTATAAATTTTTTCTTCGAGTAAAAAAAGTGTGAAATGAACCAAATTTCTTTCCGTAACTTGAAGGCAATTTTCTTACTCTTGGGATAGAATTTTGTTTTCAAAAGTTTCAATGCATGTGTTGATTTTAATTTTCACAGGTTTGATTTTTTTTGTCCTTTTAACTTATTGTAAATGCTCAGTTCTTCACTTATTGTTCTTGCCGGTTACGTTACACTTCTGCGTTTTCTGCTCTGTAATCAAGTTTTTGAACTTTGGTTACTGTTTCGTCATATTTCGGGAAAGTATAGGTAAGTGTGACTTTGCGCCAACAGTCGCAACTTCTGTACTAAAGAATCTAAAAACTTTGCCATTACAGTCGAAATGGCAATGATGTGCCATTTTCAAAATCTTCATTCTAATGTCAAAATTGGGTTTTGGAGTTGAAGTTTCGAAGAAGACTGAGGATAAATGTTGTGGGGGATGGTGCTTCGATTAGAATTTGATTTGATGGATGATGTGTTGTTCTGCAAAGGGTTGTTGTATGTGGAGTGGTACGCTTTGTCAGATAGGTCTGTATTGTGTGTTGCCTTTTTCTCAATTGTTTTTTACTGTTGTTTTCCTTATGAGCACTGGCTTTCGGGGTTTGGTGGCCGATGTCGACAGTCACGGGGCTGGGTTGTATTTGTTTCTGTTTGGACTATTTTATTTTTGGTTGGGATGTGTGATATGTGTGTACTATTTCAATGCCAGGTTGACTGCGGTGCTTAATACGGTTGACCTTTTGTTAAGCCAAATGCACTTTTATTTCAAAATTTCCAATTTTTATTGCTGTTCAGTGTCAGAAGTCTTAATGTGGCCTAATGTTGTGGGGACCAATCTGTTTCTGATTACGCATAATTTCTTAACCAAGATAGGTGTTGCATGTGCAGGTTCAAGATCGGCGAGGGCGAAGCCTTTGCATTGGACATCATGCCTGAAAATTGCCGAAGATGTGGCACATGGACTTGCTTATATACATCAAGTTTCAACTCTAATTCATGGCAACCTGAAATCTTCTAACGTTCTTCTAGGGACGGACTTTGAAGCCTGTATTACGGACTATTGTTTGTCCTTCTTTGCAGATCCTTCGTTCACTGAAGATTCCGATTCTGCGGCTTATAAAGCACCCGAGGCTCGCAACTCTAGCCGCAGAGCCACATCCAAGTCTGATGTTTATGCTTTTGGAGTGCTTCTATTAGAGCTTTTGACGGGTAAACACCCTTCCCAACATCCTTTTCTTGCACCAGCGGATTTGCAAGATTGGGTGAGAACAATGAGGGATGATGATGGCAGTGAAGACAACCGGCTAGAGATGCTCACGGAGGTTGCCAGTATTTGCAGTGCAACCTCGCCGGAGCAGAGGCCAGCAATGTGGCAAGTCCTTAAGATGATACAGGGAATAAAGGACAGCGTTTCGATGGAGGATAATTCATTTACTGGCATCTCTTAGTTTCTGAACTATATATTTATCTAAACCTCACTGGGCTCTCTTTGTCCTGTTGTTGAAAATGAAAGAAATTTGTCGCTCGTGGACGAACTTAGACGAGTGATTTTGCAAGCCAGGCTGAAAATCAAGCACTCATTTTGCCGAAATCTCACCAGGTATACAGTGAAAAATGCAGAAGCATCGGATGTTACGGTTCTATTATCTGCCGGGGCTGGTTTGTGCAGTTTTTCTTAGTTCTATAGACACAGTAACATAGAATTATAATGCATTTGAGTTATTGAAATTTTCTCCGTTTCTCTGACAACCAAGGGAGAAAAAAAAAACTGAAAAAGGTTGAATGGAGACTTGACTCAGCTGATCTTTGAAGGAAGTTTAAAATACCTTTAATCTTAGCACAGTAGTACTTTTTGTTGTTTATGTGTATATTGAAATTCAGAAATATATATTTGAAATTCACAAAGTTATTTTTAAATTTTTATCCAACATTAGTCTCAGTCCCCTCCTTTTTGGTCAATCTTAGTTCTAGGAAACTAGTTTTGCCTACACAAGAAAGCCCATTCCTCTAAAGGCAGTAGTAATTTTAAATGAACTATAAAATTTGGTTGAGTCTGTGTTGAACAACTTTCTTTTTCTTCTGTCAAAGGCAACTACGTCAGGCTACACCGTTCTACTGTAATTTGTATCAGACAGCCACACCTAGGTGTGGGGCAAGCAGAGGACCTTTTTTTTTTTTTTTTTTTTTTTTTTCTGGAAATGAACTTTGAATCTGTTTCAAATTCAAAACCAATTGACATTCTGTCCTCCAAGAAGGGTTTCGGATTCATATTGATGTAGAAATAAATTTCAAATTGAAGATAGGTTTCAGAGAATGAAAAAGGATGGAAATAAGGGAAAAGGTGGAAAGGTTTATTGGATTAAGGAAAAAAAGAGTGGAAGGGAAAATGAATGAAATAAAAGTTTGAGTATTAATGTAATAGATAGAGTTTTAATTCATAAAATTTTAAAATTCAAATTTTGTTTATGATAAAATTTAGTTTGCTCAAAATAAAAAGATTTTAATTGATTGAATTAATTTAAAATAAAATGTGAATGGTAGAAATTAAGTTAAAATAAGATGAGTGATTAATTTAAGTAAAAAAGATTTTAATTGATGAAATTATTTTAAATTGAGGATAGTAATATTTTGATAATTTTTTTTATGCAATTTTGACCTCACTAGTTCAATCATCTTTAAATCACCAAATCATTCCATTAAAAAAAATCAGAATAAATAATTAAAAGATGATTAGAAGAGTTAAAAATGGATGAGGAAGAATAGGTAAATATCGTTGTCCATATTGAGAAATGATCAATTAAAATCGATTTAAATTATTTACCATAAAGCATAAAAGTAATTGATTTCTGCTTACTAGGAAATCAATTTTGTGAAGCAGATAACTGATTCCACGGGCCCAGAATCAATTCCGTTTCGGCAAGAAATGATTCATCTTCGATCAAAATCGCTTATGCTTCGTCATGAACTATTTTTTTCTTCTTCTGTTTTCAAGTTCAGTTGTCACGATTCAACTATGGTAGGTCAAGCTAGCACAATTTTATAATGCAAGCGAAAAAAAAGTAAGGATAATCCAAAAATTACATTTACCGTGACTTTCTCCGTCTTTCTCTTCAAACTTGCGAGAAACCTTCAAATTTTTCCTATAAATCAACACTCTCATCTCGTCGCACATCACCTTATCTAAAAAGGAATAACACCCTCAAGTTCGTTTTCACTAACAAAAATAACTTTAAAACAAACCAAGTATAATAAATATTCAATATTTTTGTAGAGTTTAAAGTAAAATTTATTTCAAATTTCAACAAACTTAAAAGTTAATATTCTTTTAAAATCCAATTGAGTTAAATTTAACTTAGTTTTCTAAATTAAATTCGAACACTAAATGAACTCCAGGGGACAAAATCACCTAATAAGAAAACTATAAAAGACAACAAAAATATAATATTTTAGGTGGTAACTGTTATTAGGATGTTAAACAAAATGGATGTTTAAATAACCTTGTCCGTTAAAATGTTTTTAAGAGGGGAATTGAACGTGGTAACTTTTTAATTGTTTCAATTTATTTCAAAATACAGGTAGTTTTCTGTAAATACTTCTAAAAGATGAAAATGAAAAATTGTATAAATTAAGTTTTCAGTGTTAAATATTTTCAACTGAGTCCGTTAGATTTTTTTTTTCATTAGATACTCAATTTTATAGTTTTTTTTATTGAATTATTACCTATTAATTTCTTTTCATTAAATTGAGTCACGGTCGTCATTTTATTTTCTTTTCTCTATCTATTAAGACATGTAAGATTTTGTTGCAATTAATTTAAAATGGTTACTATCATTAACTGTAACATTATTTTAAAATAATCACAAAATCTCATAAACAAGAAAACAAAATGAAAGAACGATATAACATTCATATGATTCAATTAACTAAATTTATATAACACCAACTTAATTCAAAATTATAAAAATTGAGGACCTGATAAATAGAAACAAATTATTATAGACTCAATTAAAAATATTCAAATGAAAAATTTAAAACTTAATTAAACTTTGAAATTATTTAAAAGTAATTTATTATATATTTTTAAGCGACTTATATTGTGAATTAAGTTTTCAAGTTTTTCCTCAATTTCAGTATCTTCATGTTTCCGCTGTAATATACATGAAGACACACGCGACTAACTAAATACAGGGATATTTATATTTAATGATATATATTAAGTCGAACTTTGTAATGTCCATTAGCTCAGCCATTTGTGTTTCCAGGGACTGCGGTGGATCTCAGTCGCAATGAATTGAAAAAGCATCAAATATAAAGACAATTAGCTGACATAAACAACACAAGAAATTTCTGGATATATTACATCTGTACAAGAAAAAAGACTTTCACGCTGTACTGATCACAATTCACAAAATTTGTAAAAATAAAAAACTACAGAATTAACACGAGGCAACTTCACAAGCTGCATCCATATCCTAACCTATGCACATGTTCAAGCTACCCGATCAACCTATATTACCATAAATTCCGTCCTCTGATATTGTCCATGCCTATCTACGCCTACCATCTCTTATTACAACTTACAATCTACACAGAATTATCACAACTTTCTCCAACAACCAAATTGTATCTCAGCAAAAAAGACCCTGACAAGTCCAATTTACATCATGCCTGCATGCATATTGTAAATTTATGAGAATAATTCCAGCTTACAATCCAATTTTCAATTATAAATAAATTACATGAAACATTCAAAAATCAGCTGATTCTATTCAGTGTCCACGTATTCTGAACCCAATCAGTTGGAAAGATCAAAGTGATATGATAAACGAGATATAAGCACTTACGGAGAAAAAGCATAAGTCAGCAATGTAAATAAATCACATCCAATTATTGCTTTTAGTTCATGAGTGTTGGGTTATATATCATATGAGAGTTATAGTCATCAGGTTCTATATATATTTGACATTTGTCTTAAACATATAAGATATTTGACATCACTTTTATCCTAATACCTTAAGATAATATATTATAGGTTTTTATTCTTATATAGTGTTTAACTTTGTCTATTCTATCTAATGTGGGACTTCGACTTATACTTGGACTATTTCCAATAATGAGAACTTTTCAATCAAAGTATTTAATTCCTGATGAAGAAATTAAAGGATGAAACTCATTTTATTAAGTTAAGGTACATTAGGAAATTTTAACTCATTTTATTTTCTTTTTCCAGTAGCATATATTTTCAGTTAGTTCATACGCATAAGAATCCATGTCATACTTTTTCTTAGGTAGTACGTCAAAGATTATAAAAATACGTTTAGCAAGAAGTCTTGGGCGTCAAAAATAGCTTGCGAAAAAACAGGGTAAAGATTACCTGCAATCAACTGTCCTCTTGGCAAGCCGTGTTGAAACATACCAGGGGTCGATATTCTGAATCATACATGTTCCTTACTATGAACTTAAGATCACATCACGTTAATTAAAGCTTGTGCTCGAGGCCTTGACCTCATAATGGTCTCGTCACTGTGTTTGATCCATTCTGAGAGTTTCCAGGGCTTCTGCCACTTCCATTTAAACTGTAGCAGCCATTGATGATGACTTCTCTTCCACTTCCAAAGTTTTCCGGCTTGTCCCATAGCAGCTAGCCTCTTAGTTGACAGCTCCCCAATGGGTATCATCTGAATATAAAACAATTACAACTGAAAAAAAAAAATATCATCGTCATCAGAGAAAGAGAATGGAGCAGGGTACCTTTCGTGCTTCGTTTAAAAATGTAGCCGACTCCGTGACAGACCAATTAACAACTCCAGGTGTGAATTTGAGTTGCTTTGGTGCAGGAAGTGACATTGGAGACAACGGATCACTCATTTCATCAGCAAGGTGTTTCAACGACCGTGAATTTTCCTGATTTCAGTCAGAAGCTGAATATAAGTATAATATAAATGAATGAAAGATTAAATTTGAAAGATGTCTTGCGTGATCAAGAAGCCACAATTGATCTAAGTCAAGATCTAAATAATAGATATAAATGTTTTGACCTCTGATAAAACAAAGGTTATGAGGTTCTAGACGGTCATTCAAAATCATCTGCTCCATTAGAAGTAGTACATCCTATACAAAACTAATTCAAATGGTTGTTACCAGACAACCTGTAGCTGTCTAATGTTGGAGCAGAAACATTTTACCACACAAACTCATGTTTATTGCAAATAGAATGAGTAAATTCTCACCAATGCTGGTGTATTCAATGTGATGGCAACAGCTTGTTCCCTTATTTTTTCCTCCTTTACAAGTTCTTTTCTTCGTGCTTCACTTTGTTGTAATAGTGCTACAAGCTCATTTAGTTGCTCTTTCAAATCATTAAGTTCCATATTCTTTGCCAACAGTTGGCACCTGTAAAGATGATGCTAGCTACCGTTACTTGAAATATAGGAAACAAAAAATTTAAAAATCTCAAAAAAATTGGAATTTAATATTGCCAACCGAACAAATACCCAGGTAAAAAATAGAGCAAATGCCCAGTTCATAAAGTGGATAAACTCAGTAGAGAGGAAATAATCATATCTGGTAACAAAACCATCCGACAAACTGCTCAGATTCTCTGGTTATTTACTAAAGATTTATTTTTTCCTTGGAATACTAAGAAAAGTTCGTAGCTAGAAATCCATAACTCTCTACACTGCAGTCAACAGATATAAATAAAAAGCTAGAAAAGCTAAATTAGTTCCTCAGATATTCCATACGCACCTTGCTTCAGCAGTAGCACTGAACAAATACTGAAGCACATTCTTTGCATCTCCCATTGAGCGTAGCTGATTCCAACGACCACGGTTGTTTAGCGTGCGTTCCCTTTCTTCTGCTTCAGTAAGTTGTGAAGCCATGGCTTTCAAAGCAACTGAAGACATGCACAGCATGTTCTCAAGAGAAGCTATTCTCTCAACTTTTGCATCTGGCGACATGGATAACAACCTAACAAACAAATACAAAACATGACAAAGACATGAGTTACATCTATTGCTCCAAAATAGCAACAGAAAGACACCATGCATTTACGGAAGTATGAAAATAAATTCTACCTCAAATATTTGCTCTTTCCTTTCGGAACACTCAGCTCATCTGAAAACTGATCCTGCTTTAGTAAAGCCAACTCTTCTTCCAGTGCAGCTTGGCTAAAAATATTCAATCAAGAGTCAATGAAGTGAGTTTGGGAGTGTGGCATTTTTTACTGGAAAGGAAAAAGGAGGAAAAATCGTGATCACTCACACTTGATTTTGTTTGTCAAATTCAGCACGAACTTCATGCACGTGAACCATGACCTCTACCTCCTGATCAAGCCACTTCTGGAGGGATTTTTCATTGACCTGGACATACAAATCAGATTACAATTGTCTTAAACAAATTTGTTTGAAATTGTAGATAGCAGGAAAATCAATTTGAAAGGTATGTGTAAGGAAGGAACTCTAAAATTATACAAATTTTATTACGCAAGTAGAGAATTCAACAGCAAAATTTCATTAAATACAATTTAAATAAACTTGTTTGTTACCCTGATTCATAACTCATACAAAGATTATGAATTTCACGAAGGATTCACAAGGATGGCAAAGTTTCACTTATGGGTTCAAGGGTCAGTTTACCAATTTGAGTTTGTTTATTGCAACAGTCATGTTGTCTCTTAAGTTGACAAATTACTTAATACAGTATGTAAGATAAGCATAGTTTATTACCAGCCCGGGATGTAGATGTCCATTTGAATAAACTGAACGAGACACCAAAAAAAAGTTAGTAAACTATAATATATACATCTATATGTGTGTTTGTATACAGTAAAAGGAAAATAATTCCAAGTTCAGTTCTACCAGAGTTGTCACGAGGAGACGATTTACGGGATTCCAACAGTTCTTTTAGCCTTTTTGTAGCCATTGTTGCTTCCTCTGTCTTCCTTTGAAGAACCTGCATTCAATAATTAACCATTGATACTTGGTTCTTATTTCATATCAATCAAAAGGCAATTTTATATATCTTCAGATCTTTGACTTACCATTTTTTGGCGATGGTTTAGAGCCTCAAGTTTATGTCTTTCGTATTCATTCTTTCTTCCCTCCTTTTTCAACTGCTTGAAATAAAAACAAAAATTAAAATTACAAGCACGGAAAGTTTCTAAGTACAATAAACAAATAGAGTTAAAGTTTGAAATAACTACTATATAAAACATCACAATAATAAAATTCTAGAACAAAATGAATATTAACATTCTACTGACCATTTGGCCACAGATACTCTGATACCATGTCATGAACAAATATCGCAATTTTAGAAACATTATGAGAACTCAAATACTTCTATATCTACATTAGTCATTAAATGCTATGTAAACATGGATTCAATAATTAGATGGGGTGAGATTAAGAAGCACAAGAAAATTGCAACATATAACAAAAATTTGGCATGCCATATTGAGACAAAGCACAGAGGAGTGCTCAGAGGGATCTCAAATTAATCACAGTAAGACACATTGAAACTCCTCTGCAATTTTTAAACCATAAAACAAATTATGAAGACAACAGACATCTTTATAAAATTAAGCAAACCACCTGGAGCAGCTCCTTCTCACGAGAGGCCTTCCATTGTCGAAATTGTTCAGCCTCTTGTTTCATTTTATGCTGCAACTGAACCTGCAATGTATGCGAATAGAATTGTTGGAAATGAAAACAGAAAAAGAGCAGTTGATAATGCATCCACTCAACAAAATCAAAACCGGCCTTCTGAGCCTTGATATACTGTATCTCAGCCTGCAGTCTTTTTGCAGCTTCTTCACTCTTCTCTTTTTGCTTTAAGAGTTGCACCTGGCTTTCTTGTTTCTTCTTGAGGTCTAAAATCTGATGTTTCAATATTAAAAAAATTAATAAAAAAAAAAAAAAGTCATGGTCAAAGAATGACAACCTTATGACTCGAGAATGACATTAAAGCGAGTAAAAAAATAACCTGTGCTTCCAATGCTTTCAACTTTTGGCCACGAACATCTTGGGTTTTGTGTGCTAGCCCATCTGAATTAGTAGCAAGATTCTCTACCTCATGCCATAATCTGTCCCTCTCTTCCTGTCATTGTTAGTCCAAAATCCATCATTGGGATAAAAATAGACTTCTAACACTGCACTTCATAAATATTTAAAATTAAATAAGTTCAGTCCAACCTGTACTTTTCTTTTCTCCTCCTCAAGTTCCACAATTTTCTTCCCAAAATGTTGTTTGAGTGCCTCAGTATCAACTCCAATGAGCTTCATCTCAGACTGCAAGGAAAAGAGGGCGATAGGTTGAGAAAATCAGTAGAAAATCCATCACTCTGTTTGAACATGATGCAGAATGATATGATGAAAAAAGCCTAATGTTTATCCGCATATGGAAAATCATAAAGTTTAACACTCATTTACTGATGTATGCTCTCTGTGGCCCTTGTGATAGTAGCATATGAATCAATTAAACCAATTAGCACACTCCAATACCCTTCGTGGTTTGCTTTTTGAGAAGTGCTGACTAGGCTAATACTTTGAAATAATTTGAGTTGACTTCTTAACGCTAGATAGAAGCCAGAAAATTGCTTGAGTAATGTATTTCTATTATACATAGATTCACGAGTTTGCAACTCATTAAATTTGATGTTTAACAAAAAAATGAATTCTGAATTGTGCTTAATTAGATTAAAAAAATAAATTTCAAAGCAGGCATTTATTATCACTTCTATCCACAGTCTCAAAAACAAATTATAAAAATGAAACCTCTTTCTGCTCCAACCGCTTATTCAACTCATTCATCTCTTTATCCATGGTATTTTGTAATAGCACATGTTCCAACTCTTTTTCTTCTTCGTCAGTTTCCCTTGAATCTTCACCTGCAAAATGGGGAAAGAAAGGAGAACGTTCAAATGTTGAAGACTGAACCAAAAGTATAAAAGCTTCACTCAACAAGTCCAAACAAGCATAGTGGGGAACAACTTAACATCTCAAACACATGGTATAACAAACAGGTATAAATCTACTACTTAATTTTGTATCATTCATCCCCAAGATTCCCATGCCCGTAGCAAAGCACAACAAAGCATGATGTGTAGATTTGATGATTTTGATGATGCATGCACCTCTAGTTGTTGGTGTTCTACTCTCGATGGTTCATTATCTATAGTTTCATCAAAATGTAAAACATGAATAAATCTCAAAGATAATCTAAAGCAAATTCGCTTTGAAAAACTAGTTTTATTCTTTTTCTGAATATAATAATTGATTATGTTCAGAAATAATTGATTATATTAAGAAATAATCAATTATGTTGGTCAAAATTTGGTTTTCACATGTTTCAAAAATAATTGATTATTTCAAGCAATAACCTATTATGTTGAGTAATTTTAATACCCCACATTCACAAATAATCGATTATATTTAATAATAATCGATCATATTGATTCAAAATGTTTTCTGGGTTACATGAAGAACATGATAATCATTATATTTAAACATAATCGATTATATCGGTCAACAATCATAAATCTCTATCAAATTGCTTTAAAAAGAGAATCCTTCAAGTTTTCTTATGAAAACACCACCTTTCAATATTTCAAAAAAGAGCTTAGTGGCTTTCTAAAGAAGAGCTTTCTTGGAGTATAACATATTACATTTTGTTTGAAAAAAGTGCTCAAGATTTATCAAAAGGGGTGATCATACTATAGGATTTTCAATAATAATATGTCACATACCAAGTAATATCTTTCTTTGTTTTTCTTGTAATCTAATTTGATATATTTGCACCAATGTTTGACGTGCGTTGTAGATAATTGTGTTTTCATTACCTTTGCAAATTTTCTTAAAGGTGTTTCAAGGAATAATTTGTACATCTTGTTCTAGTTACATAGGTGTTTTTTGTAATTGCATAATTCAAGATGTTTAGTGAAAAACCCAACTCAGATTTTCTAGGTTAACTGTATGTAGGTTCAGGAAACTAATATAAATTTTCTTGTATGTTCTTGAGATTTTTCTTTCAATCATCTTGAATTTTTATTGTTTTTGGCATTCATTAACTACTGCATTAAATTTCTCCCATCATCGTCAATTTTAAGCAAAGTTTTCTTCCAAATTGTAAAAGACTTTTGTGTCAATCAATTCACCCCCTTTTGATTGTGTTTTTAGCCATTCTTTGTTATACATATATGCCAAATGCAAACCTTCCATAAATGTGTAATATGTACTAGAAGCAGGAACTGGAAATAAAAAACATATTTTTCCAAAATAATGGAGCAGGAGAACGAGCTATTCATTCCCTCTCCCCATCCACCAGTTTTAAAATTCCTATATATAGATATTCTTAAATTAAAAATAAAAATCAGTTTTTGACTAAAAAACCAGCTTAATTCATGTCTACCAGATATACTTCCAACCATGGGATGGTCAGATGAATCTAAGCTCTGAAAGCGCCTCTCAAGCCCATCAGCTTTCATGAGATAAATGTTTCTATCCTGAGAGAAAAAAATAATAATAATTATGAGATAGTGTTTAATCAACAAAAAAAAAAAAAAAACATGCATTTAAATTTTAAGCATTCTCCTATTCACATACTGCTGGTTCATCGATTTCACATCTCTCTACAAAAGCACATCTACTGCGATATTCATGAAGTTCTCTGTAAAGATATTCATTAGTAGCCTCAAGCCAAGCAATCCTTTCCTTAAGAACCTGTACAAGACGAGCAGCAAGATATACATGAACCAGAAAAGATCTCGTGCTAACTTAAAGTGCAAGTCTCAGTTAAGACAAATACCCGCACTTCATCAGAGGGAGCTGCTCCCCGAGAACAGAGTTCAGCCTGCAAGTACTTCAACTGTTGGCGCATTTGCTGCATCTCATTGGATATTAAATCTCGATTAACCTGTAAAGTTAACAATATAGATTGTAGCATATGAAACTTGACCAGAATGAATTTCCTTATCTTCCTCAAATAAGAGGAGAAGAATGTAATATATAAAAGAATTGTGTAAACTTACAACAGGCTTATTTTGAATATTGCGTGCACGGTTTGCATATTTGAGAGTGTTAAGAGTTTCCTCAGCATTGACATCAGCAGGACTTATGCAAGCTGGGCAAAGAGGAACCATTTTGGGATTGAAAAGCATGTAAAAAAATTACTTTTGATTAGAGAAACAATATTATTAATTTATCTATACAGTACTGTATTAGATATACACATTAAAATATCTAATTAATATGTCTAAAAGAGGAAAAAATATCTTCAATTCATCATGTAGAGTACAAAGCCAGCATATGCTTTAATCTGAAAAGCAATGAAAGTGGCAGATATGCTTGGCATCAGAATCTTTTCCATCAAACTGCATGATGAATTATGTCTATATGGCATGTAAAAAAAGGCATCAGTAAGTTTTCTTAAAATGTAATAAGAGAAAGGAAAATACAGTCCATCAGATTTTGTGATATTATATGATAGGAAGCTACCCAAAAATAATGACAAAAAATGTCTTCGTGAACCAAGAACCCACAAATGTTACTAAAAGAACTTAAAATTCGTTAACTGGCTCATACATTAATAAAATAAAAACTCCACTGCAATAAGCTGGCTTCAATACAAAATTAACTGGAGAGGAATATTTCCTAGTTTAAGTGGATTGAACAAAAAGCAAAGCAGGAACATGCTTAAACACAGGTATTCAGAGCCATGAATCAACTTTCAGAAGTATTACCTATCATGACAGTTTTGCTGTTTCCACCAAGTGAATCCTGCAACAAGGGTCAGTGACTTTGGATCAAAAGTTTCTTAGAAACTGACATTAAGAAACTAAGAATTATTAGTTCCTACCTTAACTGGAAAGGGTAAGCTCAAAAGAATGTCAACACCAAAATTTAAATATTTGATACACTGAATACTTTGAATTTTGTATTCAGTAGTTAGTTCCTTGAAAGCTTGAAAACCACAAAGAAGTTGGAGTCCAGAAATATTTATACAGAACATAGAATCCTTAACTGGCTAAATTTTGAAATATATATATATATATATATATATATATATATATATATACACACACACACACACACACACACATACACACATAATCATTGCAAGGAATTTTCATGGCATTGCACAAACCACTAAAAAGGAAAGGTATGGCAAATATGATCTCAGAAAGGCAAAAACAAGAGACAATTGACTAGTATCGCCAGTTCTAAAAGCTATCCAAATGGAAAAAACATAATTAATCAGTCTTTAGATAAATAGGGGCCATATCACCTGAGAGGAGTGATTACTTGTAAAAGGAACAAATCTTGATGTTTAAACCATACATTGATAGTCTGTGTATGTGAGTGTTTATAGATATAACGAGTATTCCAAACAATAAAATATCCCTAACCTGTAAGAGTCGAGTGAGTTTGCTATCACGATAAGGAACATGCACACCTTCCTTTCGCTTTTTCTCATCACCTAGTGCACTTATGACATTACCAAGAGCAAGAAGACCTTTGTTGATGTGTATTCCTATTGAAAAATAGTCATTAAATCCTTGTCATTATAATTTCAATTATTGGAACACTCTCTCTGACTCAGAAGTATACAAGGTATTCAGGTTAATCATGTATTGCAAACCTTCTTTCAAACGAAGGCCATCAGAACCTGTTCTTTTAGCTCGTTCAGATCCAGCTAGATCTACCAAATGGAGCTTTGCTGAAAGGTATTCTTCACCCATATCCTCATCTGAAGAGTCATTGGTGGTAGAAACAGAATGGAGCTTGTGCATTTGTTCTAATGTAATTGTGAAAATGGCATGTGACCGACTAGTACAAGCAAAAGAGGAAATAACAAATTATTAGATTATAAAGATCAAATTTAATGGAAATCACATCATGGGACATAAGGAATTAAGTTAATTTATATGGTGGCATTGACTATTAACCTTTATCTTTTTCCACCTAATTAATGGTTGTATCTCTGCTTATGTTCTTGTTAGGGATCTTCCCTTATCCTCTTGCAAGAGAGTTTAAGTAATAAATTTACCACATTTACTGTTATCACTGACAAGAAAAACTGTTAAGTAATTAAGGAAATTTAAAAAGAAGTAGCAGACAATTTGGTGGGGGTCTTATAAAAAGGACCAAAAGAAAACAGCCCAAAATGGTTCTTGTAAAAAGGATCAAAGGTAGCTTGCGCCAGTGGTGCTGGCTTGGAAAGGTTTACAATGAAAGAAAGTAAAATTTCACATCAAACATTAAAATATCAACGGGCCAGTATGTGCAGTGTAAGGAAACTACAATTTTCTTAAGCATCCGAACACAAAATGACAGCATCAAGTATCATTTATTTATTAGGTGGACAAGGAAGATTGAGAACTCATTTACCTGGACAGGTTGTTCATATTTGTACTTCCCGTTGCCCTACTTAAAGAACCCTGTTCCAAGTATGCAGACATCTCATGTAATGTACTTACAGAAATTTCAGTTATTCCTGCCAGTGTTATTATTCCATTTGCTGTTTCACGAATTTGTATTGGTGACTTCCCAGGAACAGTTATTTTTCCAGAATGGCCATTAGAGTTGGAGGTGTCTGATTTGCCCAAAGATACCGTATCCAACAGGTCCCTGACCTCTTCCTTTAAAATCTTCAAAATCAAATGCATAATTAAGTCCCTGACAAGAATAAGAGTTCATGGAAACATTTCCTATTTCTATGAAGAGCAATGCACAAGCACAGCCAGCCAATGGTATGTTTGGATCAATGGTTCAAAAAAGACTGCCGTGTGGAAAATCATTTCACATGGAACATCCTCAATTTGACCAGTTATTTAAACCGCATATAAGGATTCAAATTTAAAAAAAAAAAAAAAATTTAACGTACGATTCTTCATATACAAACCCGCATAGCGTAGTAGATATACCTCAATGAAGGAGACTCGCAACTGAAATTCTGTTTGATGCTTTAGTGTTTCAACTTTGTTGAATAAGGCATTCATAACCTGAGGAATTAATCCGATCCGACAATTGTCATTATAGCCAGTTCCCATGGTATACGTTTTCCCAGATCCTGTCTGTGGCAAATACGAATGTCAAATACAAAAGATGAACAGAATGATATTTCTCAACTTCAACAGTCCTTGACATGCAAGGTGAACCTAACCTGACCATAGGCAAGTACTGTAGCATTGTATCCTTGGAATAAGCCATCAACCAATGGAGCAACGCATTCCTCAAACATGTCAACCGAAGGAGATCCACCATTTCCATAAACATTATCAAATGTAAAGGAATGCGATCCAATCTGAATCTGGTCATTGAAATACCATAATCAAATTCTCCGGAGCCAAAAGCACAAGAAATGTGCACACTCACAACTTCTCCACATGTACCAGAAAAATATCAGAAAAGTACGAGTTCATAGTCACAATCTTCAAAAGAAGTAAGCTTTCACCATTGAAATGCACGCAATTTAAAGCTCGTCTTAATTCATTTCATACAGTACATCGATGCAGAAGAGCGTGTTTCTCTAAAATTTAAGTCCATGGTCCAAACAGTAGAACAAGTTTTATTTTTCTTAAGGTTGCATGTATATCTTCATATAAATAATCATTTTATTTCCCTGTTCTGAGGTTAATACAAAAGGAAATTTTCCAAATATAATTTGGGTGAATTGACTAAAAAAATCTTAAACAATCTGATATAAATTCCCAGAATTGAAATCATATGTAATGGCAAATTTTCAGTCCCATGGATCAATTTCATTGCGCGTAAGATAAAGAAAAACAACGAAAAATGCCAAACAAGAAACCAATCCATAATAGGACGAGCTGAGTGAAAATTACTCATAGCATGAAAGAGGAAAATGCCTCACTCATCCCACGACTAACAATAATATAATCATAAAGTACAAAAGTAAAACTCCATAATCCTTTCGAATACCAATTTTATCAAATCAAACAACCCCAAATTGTAAGTGAAAGAAACCTGTGAAACTGGACTTCTATTAATTTTCTTTTTCTAGAAAAGGATTGAAGCAAATTCTAAGTTTCAATGCTAAATAAACAAGAAAGGAATCATAAATGCAGCCATTAATAATAATACTTTTATTTACCCAAAAAGAAAGAAAGAATCTTCCAAATGATAATTAAGCAAACCCGGGTGCCGAAAAAAGAAGAAGACGCCATTAATTAATGAATTGTCCGCAAAACGACAAAGCAAATACTAATAACTATTACTATAGTAAAAAACAAAAAACAGAGAGCTGGAAATAAAAATAGAAAAGAAAAAAGAAGGAGGAAGATGAGGTGAATGAAGAAGAGAGAGAGTACCTGAGGCTTCCCAGGCGTGACGGAAACACATTCAATGCAACCTTGCTGTCGTTCATCGGCAATGAGAGGACGAATGTGAAGAGCGACTTTAACAGAACAATTCTCCGATGCTTCCATGGGAAAGAGCCAAAAAACGTGAGTGAATGTGTTTTGTGTCTGACTGAACAGTTAGGATTAGAATGAAAGAAAACGATGCAGCAGCAAACAGCAGAAGATAAGAGAGAGAAGGAAGGTGGATTTAACAGCAAGAGAGAGAGAAAGAGGAAGTGGTGGTTGTTGAGAGAAAACGAAGAAGAAAGAAACAAACAAAAAAAGGCGTCGTTTGAAGAGTAGCGGAGCAGAAACCGCTAAGCAACAACAACAACAACAACTTCAACACTATCAGTGTCACTTTTCTTCTTCTTCACTACTTCTCTTTTCTTCTCTTCTCTCTGTTCTATCTTCTATGGCTATGGAGATGCACGCTCTCTCTCTCTCTCTCTCAATTGATTTTCTCTATTTTTATCACTCCTTAATCTTTTTTTAATATTATTTTATTTTTTTAATTAGATGGGTTATTTTGTTTCTCTTCGCTTCTCTTTTCTCGTGTTAAGTCCCCGCCTCCAACTGTCTTCACTCTTCCCTTCCCTCTCTGCCACTCTCTTTTCCCTCCACTTTTATTTTTTATTTTTTATTTTTTATTTATTTATCTCTCTTCTTTAAGTTAACACCGCCTCCTCCTACTGCAGAAGGACAAACAAACCAACTCCTAATTAATTTATTTATTTATTAAAAAAACTAATGATGAAAGGTATTATATAAATACCGTTTTGTGTGGCGTGTGACCTAATGATACGGCTTCCTTTGCTTTTCTTTCTTTGCTTTCCATTCTTATTTATGATTTAAAAGTTTTTTCCGATAGAGTTTATATAGAATATATATATATATATGACTCGTGAATTTAAATTTCAAGTATATATCAATGTTAAATATCTGAATAAAAAATATCCTATATGATAATCCTACTTAGGAATTGTATTTGAACAAAGAATACACGTTATTATACATTATGAATAGTGGATTAAATATGGTTTTGTCGTTTACTTCTTAGTAAATTTTAAAATTAGCTCATTTCGAAACTTTGAACCAAATTAATCATTTATTTTCTCAAAATATATAGATTTAGTCATTTAATCAAATTTTGTTAAGTTTATTCAATATTTCAAGCGCGTTTTATAATAGTATTTAACTTAATATTAAAACAAAAATGTGTCAAAAAATATAAACAACTAAAATACAATCTTCAAATACATACGAAATATCAAATAAACTTAACAAAAATTGATTAAAATGACTAAATTTACGTATTTTAAAAAATAAAGGACTAAATTAATTTAAAATTTCAAAATTAACTAATTCCAAAATTCATCGAAAATTAAAGAATTAAAAATATATTTATATAATAAATGTAATACATGCACTCTTATTTGTTGGATACATAAATATTTATACTTCTCGCGTGCTTAGATTACTTTTTAATTCCTAAGTTACGCTTCTTCTTTTTAGTTTCTGTTTCTTTATATCATCCATATAATTAAATAAATCCTATGTCTTAAATCTTTTTTCAATCCAACTCTTCAAATAATATTAAGACTAAATCATAATCATAAACTTTTATAAGTGAACAGAAAATATAAGTCTGATATAAATTGTTATTACTTTGTATTATGAAAGTTTTTTAAGTGATGAAAGATTAAGAAAGTTTCTATAACTTGAGTAAAGTTTGTATTGTAAGTCATAATAATTTACTGTATCATATAAGTGGATAATATTCCTTATCTTGGTCAAATGTTGAAAAAGACGATAAATAATATGATAGATGCAAAATTTATAAGGTGAAAATTCAATGTATATATGTATTTTTTGGATGACCGATGGTTTTGGTAATATAAATTGTTATTATTTTGTATTATGAAAGTTTTTTTCCTTCCGGTAATGTAACAATCTACTTTACTAATGACATTTTTAATATTATCATTTGTGAATTAATTATTTAATTTAGTTCCGATTCTTTATATATATTTTTAACGGAATAGTTACATCATCCCCGCATATAAGTCTAAAACCTCATTTTAAGTATTTTGAATAAGATTCATGTTTCTCATTTTCTTAAATAAGTTTTCAAAAGTATTTAATTGATCCATTATTTATGTTCACATTGATTACCTTTAACTTTATAATGAAGTCAAAACTTTGACTAAGAATTATAACAAGACTCAAATATGGAAAAAAATATAAATAAAAATTATTTCTAATTCTCTTCCAATTTAAAATTATAATTATGATTTTAAGCCTTTAAATGACTTTTCAAAATTCATTCTAATCATAACATTTTAAGTGGCAAAATTCCCAATTATAAGAAAGTTAGAATGTTATAACTTAAACTTAATAAAATATATCACCATCCAACAATATTCAAAAGGATTAAATAAAAGAATTTTCTAATATACAATAAAAAAAAATCTTAGCATTCTATATTGGATGACGGGGTGAGAAAGTGTTATAGTGAAACCTTGAATATTTAATCCATTTTTTAAGGATTTATAAATAAAATTAAAAACTCAATTATCATATTGTAAAATATATGAATGATCCTATAACATTTTTTTAAAGCTATTTTTAATTTATTATTATTATCAGATTATTTATTTATTTATTTATTATTATTATTATTATTATTATTATTATCTATACTATTATACTAAGAAGATTTTCTCTTTTGATATACAGATTTTGTTCTCAGTTTTATCCTTTAAATAATTTTTTAAATCAAAATAAATATTTTACTAAATTTATTCTTTAAGTGACAGGTTATTAAAACTTAATTGGTTTTCGATTTGATTTTTTTTATTTTAAATATTTTTTAAAATAAAAAGGTTATCTAAAATAAAATAAATATTATCAGAAATAAAATTATAAAAATTATTCAAATTTAATTTTATAATTATAATAATAATAGTTTTATTATTATTATTTATCATACAGAAAGTGAACACATGGTATATATATTTTCACTAGTATTTGATAATGGTCATTACTAATATGTATGAATATTGCAATAAACATCACACTGACTTTTAATAAGATCATTACAATAATAATAACTATTACGATAATAATAAAAATATAATGATGAAGTGATTGTAACAATAATTATTACTATATTGCATTCAATTTATAACAAAAGCTTTTAAAAAATTACAAGATTAAAATATCTAGAATATAATAATTTGGATTGTAGTTATTTTATATTTATTTATAAATATCTATAATTGTAATGGTATCATTAAGGATAATGGGTTGTGAGTATGAGTAATGCTGATCTGCTATCTATCTTATCTTAAAACAAATTTATATATTTAATGAATCAAGGTTATTTAATGATTTATGTAATTTATATGTGTATTTTATGAAGGTACGGGAATCATATACCTATTCCTAGTCTTCACAAAGATCTAAGAATCACACATATCATATAATGATTAAGGCATCTATTTGTAAAGTTATGTTGTCCAAGACCAACTAGAAACTACCTTTTGACCTATATGTTGACAAATATTGGTTCATAAACTATAATTTGACATGGTCAAGATGATTCATTGTACTTACTCCACAAAGTTTGATAAAAAAATCTCATTGATATTCTTACCATACAATCATGCATTAATTTGTTTGATTTACATAATAAGAAAAGTGAGAATATCATAGTTTGTTGGAGATCCTACGTCGATTAGAGATAATGTCAATCTAAGATATATAAGTGGATGTGAGTTTCATTTTATAAACCGATTTTGTAAGTTGAATTAGACTTAAAACCCATTTTTTAAGATATAATATCAAAGTTATGGATAAATTTCTTCATAGCAAAATGTGTTGTTTGTTAGATTGGATTTATTGTACCACCTACTATTGAGTCACCTTCGAATCATCCATTAATACTTAATTTCACATTTGAGATATATATATATATATATATATATATATATATATATATATATATATAAATGAGTGTAACTTCACTTTACAAATTAGTTTTGTAATGTTAAGTTATATGATTAAATTTTACTTTTTTACGTAGCTTATTCAATCACATAAAACATAGAATAGAAAGTAATTTGAGTAACATTCATTTAAGAGGAAAGATAATTTACAAGACCATGTTATGAAAAGAAAAAATTGTTACAACTTATATCTTGCTTGTGTAATCATTTGTCACCTAAGCAATCAATTCTTAATTATTCAATCACCTCCTCATCCCGGTATTTAAACTCTTTTTTAAGACGAAAAATTCAATTTAACCTGACGATGTTCCACAAGCATACCAATTTATTTCAAGCAGTAGATGAATAATATTCTCATGTGATCCTAATAATTCAGACAGACTTGAACAATAGAATAGTAATGATCGTATTCTTTTTTAATATGGTCGGTATCTTATTTAATAAAATATTAAAACAAAAAATTAAATAAAAATAATAAAGTCACCCACCCATTCTCATTATATGGAAAAAATAAAATAACAAAATGAAAACACGGTAATTGCCTGCATAGTATTTTGGATAATTATTATTTTAAATATTAATTATTACATATATATAGACAGACAGTGACAAAAATAAGAAATTGAGAAACAAAACTTCACTGACCACGACAACAGAAGTTGAAGAAACCCATCGAAGGCTAATAATGAGAATGATGTGATGAGTGTTATTTTAGAGAGCATTTATTGACAACTAATTTTATAAAGTTGGGTTGGGATTATTAAGTTGTGTATTTTTGTTTTGTTGGTTGATATCCACATGAGTGATGGTAGCAATAGGGATGAATGGATCGGAAAGAGAAGAAAAGGGTTTGTGTTTTTGTGGTGCAGGATGTAACCTTGTTGTGTGGAGTAGCAGGTGGCAGAGTCCAGATGGCAGGTCCGTATTAAAAAATAATAGATAATAATATTTTGATCAGTAAATTTTAATAATTTTTTCTTATGGTGATTTTTTTTTAAATATTAAAAATGGAAAAATAAAAGAATATAAAATTATTTAAAAAATATCTCAAAAATTGTCAAAATTTAATAGTGAAAATTTTTTAAAAGATAAATGAGGGTGAAAAGTTAGAGAAGTGAAAAGGATAGGCACCTCCACCATGAGACGTAGCATAAGGGCAAAAACAAGCTTTTGGGCCCTCACTCACATGTTCATCAAAATACCCACTTTCTACCCATTTCAGTCTGCGGTCCCCTCGGCAAAACCACCATTCTCTGCATTTTTTTTTTAGAAAACTATTCAAATGGCTAAATTATGGATATAAATATTTGGAAAGAAATTGTATTTTAAATATCTGTTATTTATGCATTTTATTTTGACATCGTCAATCTATTTGTTAAATATCTGTTACTTATGAACACATATATTGCACAAATCTTTAAAAACTAGTCAAACGACAACTATAAAAAATGGACTGTACTATATATCAATCAGGAAAATCTACAATGTAGGAAAGATGTCCAATTATGTCATCATGAGAATCTGAAAACCATTTGATTGAATTAATAATCACATCTTAAAGAGTTTTTTTTTCCCGTAAAGGCCACAACTTTATTTCATTAACGATAGTTTTTCCAAAGAAGGTAGAATTATTATGGATAACAAAATTTTTCATTTTTTATTTAACACAATGAGAAATTCATAAATTTTAACGGGAGTACCAAAGTGGTAGTAAAGATAAGTAAAAATAGTATCACGTGTAATTGTGTGATAGTAGGACGATTTAAATATGATTTTTAGAGCATTGAAAATTGAGTGACAAGATAACTAAATTGAAAATTTTATAAACATGAGAATGAAAATGGACATAATGTAAATTAAATAATGAAATTGCTGAAGTTTATAACTTCCTTAACTTTCCTAATATATAGTTATTGCTAATATTCAATTAAAATTGCGGTATTATTAACTTTTCCTAACCAAAGCCTTTAGTGTATGTTCTGTCTTCTCCTAAAACATTAAGTGACAGATAGAATCTATGGTTATCCTGTAGCATTTATTTAGAGGTTCTACATTAGTTATGTGTACTTCCTTTAGGAACAAGACACTACCTAATTTAAAGTTCTGTGTAAAAGTTAGCTTTGTAGGGATAGAACCCTCATAAATGTGTTGTATCTTCCAAATATTTTGTCTTTCATGCATATCAACTTTAAGTGATGTTCTAAATATAAATGTATCAAATTTAACTTGATGGTTTCAAATATCAAATTTAAGAACCAACTCTCGTATCACTTATTAGATCTTTAGAGAAAGGAGGTTCATTGGAAAAATACAACACTAATAATACTTGAGTTCAACCACATAAAATATTGACATCACTCTCAACCTAAAACTTTAGGACAATAGGTTTATATGGTGCTTAACTTTCTCATTTTTACTCAATATGAAACTTAGACTCAAACTTAAATTTCCAACGATTCTCATCTTAAATTTTTCTTAAATTATCTCTTGTATAGTTCCTATAATTTAAGGGGTAGAGTTAAAATATATAATTTCCAATATCTTAACTCAAAGAAGTGATTTCCCATTTTCTACTTTGATATTTAAGAAAGTGTTGAGTTCCCATATTTGATCATTTAATTAAAACCTTCAAAATAAAACAAAAACAAAAACAAATGCAGGAAATAATAAATTTCAAATAAAAAAACAATTCATTCAAAACTTAACTAAAATAAATACAATTAAAGTTAATAAATATATATAAAAGAAGTGGAACTATCAAAAACATTCTAAAAAGTATGTATAGACGTTAATTAAAAAACTTATTATATAGACGTGAATTATTACTTAAAATAATGTGAATATTCAATTTTTTCCCTTTTGAATATAATTGAACATGTAGTGTGAATAATTTAAATTAAATCATTTTTTCTTCTTCTTTACATTGATATAAAATATATGTAAAAACGAATAGATAAAAAAATAAAATAACTTTACATGTGACAAAATAAATATAAATAAAAAACAAATTAATAATGTCGAACTAAAAAATTAACATTTTAAAACACTAGTCAACAAAATAAACATGCACAATAAAATAAATTATCCTATTTTCTTATATTATAATAGACTAATATCTTAGTTTCTTATATTATAATAAATAATTATATTTTTATTTTAATTAAATGAATATTAATTTAAACTTAATTATTTTTTAAATTAATGAATCATTTTACTAGTTTATCCTTTTAAATTATTATTTTTTAAAATTCAGTTTTTTAAATTAAATTAATAATCTACAATAGAAAAAAGGACACATTTATGTATGTAGCCATGTATTTACAATATTAACAACGATTATAGTAAGTGAATATGATTTGATACATATTGCAAAACGGGTTCATGACACACTTTTCTTTATTCGTTTGTTGCGGAAACGAGCAGCGCAGTAAATCATCGTAATATATTAATATTTTATCTTAAATAAATCCCTTTTTGTTTGTAACATTACCAGTTAATATACTTCATCTTGTCCCTGACATTAAATAAATCGTTATGTTTTTTTGTTTTTTCTGATACAACATTACTTTTTACTATAATAAGTTTTAAAATAATATATTATTGATACAGAAAAAAATATTATTAATACCAGATAAATATTATAGCACGAAAATTTGTGATGATTAGATAGATAATAATAATATATTATTTTCATCATTACGTGGCGCATTTTTTGTGTTCGGAACTTGTGAAGTTGCTCTTGGATTCCATTCTACTTCAGTACTGTTCTCTCTACAAGGTATTTGTCCAACCACATGAGATGCGCGAAAAGAGAAAAGAAGAAAGAAAATGTAACATATTTTGGGGTAACTTTTGGTGCATGTGGGAGAGCAGAGGGATCCAAAGCTATGTAAAGTGGTTTACTTATAAGTATTTTGTCAAATAAAATATTTAAAAGCAAAGTGTATGTTTTTGCTTTAATTTTTTTGGAAGTATCTTCAAGATACCAAACACGTACCAAGATTTCTCAGAGACCATAACAGTAACTGGTTTGGGGTGTCCTTCTCGATCAGAGCATCAATTTCTGATTCTGTAAGAGGCCACCCATAAAATTTGCTTCTTTATCATTCTTTTTTTGAATTGCTTAGATTTCAATCGTGTAAAATACAAGTCACGGAAAGCAATTAGCTTCCTTGGTCAGGAAGAGTTGGTGAGTGATAGTTTAATTAAGTAACAATAGTTTATCTGGCATTTGATGATGAAATATATTTGTTCCAATTCTCATTCAAGTTTGTCTCGCAGTCATAATTAGAAAAAATTCGTTTGATTTATTGGGTGTACTGAAACAAGTTTTCAGTTGAGGATAAGAGAATTTGAAAGGGAGTTGTCGGTTTCATGGTCGTCGTCAATGTTTCGATTTCGACCCAAGTTCGTCTAGTAGTCATCGTTAGGAACAACCACCTCATTCTCGAAATATTGTCCACTTTGAAGCGTTGAACTTCATCACGGTTTGTTTCTTAAAAAACACCTTAAAGGGTGGAGAAAGATAAAAATATGTAAATTTCGTTTGATTTTGACTTTTAAGCGAGGTGAAACTTATTGGGTATATGTCATAAAAATATTCATTTTCATTTACTTGAAAAACACACTGGTCTTGCTGACGAACTAGATGTTGACTTCAATTTCTCTTTCTTCACCTCCCACTTTTTCATTGGATTCTTCGGAATTTCATAGATTGAGAAGGGACAAATAGAAGTCGTGAGAAAAATAAGGAACCTCAGTGATATGTTTCATCTTGGAAGTGCAATCTACGCTGATAAAGAAGTTCCAGAAAAGGAGTCTACATGATGATTGGACTTCGTCTATACAAATCACTTTCTTACAAGTTAAAAGAAAACATTTTTTGGGTTACAAGAATCACTCACTTTTTAACCCACCACTTTTTGTCTCTTCGATCACCTCAGCCTCTCTTCTTCAATGGTTACAACTTACAACGAAAGGTTGGCTTGCTTGCTTCTACAAGTAAGATAAACTCAATTGGAATCTCAGTTAAGTTTTAAAGGTCTGATTTTTTTTTTTCCTTAAAAATGGTGTTTCAAGATTTCATCTTACATTGATTTAACTTGATCAAAAAATAAAAAGGTCTGGTAAATGGTTGTTTTCGCCTAATTAATACCGTCGTAAAAACTTAACTTTAAATTTAACCCATTAACTACATTTTGTCTAACTTCATTATTCAAAAAATAACAATACCAGCTACAAATATTTTAAATTTCAAATAACCATCACCAATTTCACAACTCACTTACACTCTTCACGAATTTATTATAACATTAGTTTAATTTATATTTTTTATGAAAATTCTTATTAATTGCACTGTAAAAATTTATACGCTAACTTATTTCTAGAATAATATATATATATATATATATATATATATATATATATAATTACCTTTTTCAACTTAACATGAACTTAAAGGTTTAATTTCACTTTATATTCTTCGAGAACATTAGTTATGTTATTTTGATATTTTAAGTTTCACTTTAGATATGATAATTATGTAACTTTAGTTTTTTTAACAAATTCAATTTACTTAATGGAGTTTTGATGGGATATTTTCTTTGGATTTTTATGGAATATAAAAACTCGATTGACATTTGGCGAGCAAATTCAATTGGCCATTAACTCGAATGATCTTTGATTGGTCCGACTTGATTGAACTTTTGTTGATCTTCGATTAGAATGATTCGACTGACCTTCAATTAAGACCGACTCATACATCTTTTTTTCTGGATCGACTTAACCAACTTTCAATGGACCTAAATGTACTAAAATTTTCAAAATCCTAAAAGTAATTCAATCCAAATCTAATTCTAAGTGGATTGAATTTAAAATCCAAAAATATGAATGTGAGATAAATCTATTTAAATAGATATAAAATAATATAAGTTTAGATTATTATAAATTAGATATCAAAATTTAGATTTTTTTTCATCTTAATATTGTCCTAAATTCGATTGCTCAAATGCTAAGATTGTCTTCGTACGAGGAAATACGCCGTTGCACACTTTATTTATTTATTATGCTGTTGTGGTTCATTTCGAGCCCTATAACGTTACGTCGTCCATTTGATTTGATCGAGTGGAATAATTCCGTAGAGATCAGAAAAGGCACCCTAAACCAAAAGTGAAAAAAATAGCATTTAGCGCCATGTTCCTTTCTCTTACTTCCTCTTATGCATAACTATACATTACCTTAAAAATATCATTTTATCGGAGAATAATTTTTGAATGATCTCAACTTTTGGTCTTAGAAGTAGTGTATCCATCAAAATGAATGTGTCGTTGTTAATAATATCCTTACTATTTACTATTTTTCTATAGGTATTTCCTATGTTATGAGTAAAATGGATGACTATTCTTTGTTTTTTAGTAACCATGAAACAATAATGAAACAATAAAATGGATGACTATATATGAAAAACACTAGCTTTTTAAATTAATAGTGAGGAGCTGCTGAGCATTTGAAAAGCTATTATTTTTTTTTTCCAAAACATGTTCATCATCGAATCGTATGATTTGGCCGGGACCTGTTAGCAATAATGAGAGAAAATTGTCAAAAAATATTGATGGAGAGACATCTTCTTTCGGTTTTCCCATCTATCCCTAATCGACATCTTTTCACATGCACACCCCTTTTTAAACGCATCTCAAATTCCTTTTGTTGGCAAATAGAGTACTTTTAACTCATCACAAAAATGAAAAAGTGCTCTTCATATATCTCCAATTAAATTGTTAATAAATTTGGGTAGTTCTTTTATTCTGTCATCTTGTTAAAAAAAACGAGGTTATATGCATGTAATAGAAACTTAATTAAAAATATTCAATTTTATAAGAAATTTAAAACTTAATTAAATCTCAATTAGATAACTTATTATCGTTGATTTTTTTTATATAATAATATAATTGATATTCATAATCTGTTAAATTTATCCTAAGAACAATATAATCTTTTTTGGTGGGAAACCGAAAGGTGTAGTAGAACAACAAGAAATAGGGAGAACATATTGTATTTTTTTTTTATTGTTTTAGTTAAATGATTTGAAAAACAATTTACAGGTCACAATTCCCAACTATAGCTTCTCACTTTATCAATGTAATTAAATATGTAAAAAAAAAAAGGAATAATTTATAAAAAAAAAATATTTGCCCCTTTTTAAAAAGTGGGTGATGTAGATAATTAATACATGGCTTTTTGAGGTGTCATTATGTTGTGGTCCTGACTTAGTTCTAGTTCGTAGTCAATTACCCTCATCTACTTTATTGAAGAGAAACTTAAGTTTGTTAAGTGAGAGAGTTGCATTGGATTTAAGCCTTTTTATCATATACCTTTCTTCTTTTCAGTGCAAAAACTTCAAAAGGCATTTTGTCAGCATCTGCATGAGTGCAAACATGCAAGTTGGCATGTAACACACTTAGATTGCTTTCATAAATGTTGCTCTATTATTTACAATTTGGCTTTTTTTTTTTCAAAAACAAATAAAAATAAAATGCATTTACACAAGCACTTGTCACTTTCTCATCACACCAAATCATCTAAAGCTCTCATGAGTCATGAGATGATACAAATTAAGCATATATATATAATAAATGCATATTAATTACCTCCGTGATTAATTATGAAAGATAAGATCACTCTATCTTTGACCTATAATCACATTAATATATAAATATAGACCAAGATTAGAATGATGCAAAAGGATTATGTTAAACTAATATACTATAGTTTAGGAGAACTTGTACTTGCTCGGTTGGTAGGTCTGCATCTATAGTAATGATGCCTTTTATTTTCTTGGATTTGTTCACATGCACTTAAACAATACTTATATAGACTATTTTATAATGGGATATAATTTTTTAACTATATTTAGTGTAATTTTTAATTAAATTTTTTATCTTATAGCAAATAAAAATATTTCCTGTGCTAAGTAGAGGACTGCACCAAAAAATCATAGACTCGTTTTTCTGTTTTTGATTTTAAATAACTTGTATAGAATTGATGCAAACGTTTAGCTATAATTTTCTTGAAATATAACATATAAAAATTCATCAAATTACACAACTGTTACATCCCTTAAAAACCTATTTTTGGTAGAGAAAAGAGTAATTTGCAGTGTTCAGAGTTCAAACGTAGTTGTCATCGTTGCAGAAAAAAATCCCTCTCAAACATTTATGCCTCAGTTAATGTTAGAATGGCCCAACATAACTGTTGTAGAAAAGTCCAATGAAAGCCCAATGGGGTCTACCTGTTTCAGTGTGGTGGGCTCAAGCCTCGTACAATATGTAGTTCTATCCGGATAAGGTACGAATTGATGGGCTAAATTATTTACCCAAAACCTGAAGCGAGAGACTCCGAGAAAAATTTGAATTAACGATAAATAATTTTGTTTTAAATATTGATACAAATTGTAAACAACAATTATGATTCAACCAATGTCATTAATATGGTTCTTAATGAAATACATTAATAATTTGAGACCATCCGCACGAAAACATTTTCTTAAACTTTAAAAACGTAAAAATCTCAATAATTATTATATTAAACATTTTGAAACAGTAAACAACAATAAATTAATCCATCCGTGATGGTCAATCTTGATAGTTCTTTTTATGATTTATGTGTTGACGAAATTGGTTGTTCTATAGTGTCGTATGGGACACTCCATTTATGCATATCCACTCAATTGTTTAACAACACATTTGACAATGTTTAATTTATAAAATCAACATATGCACAACATTCACTAACACACATTTTTTTTTCAGATTATTATGTTGATTGTTTATTCTATTTACTCTATTATTAATTAAATGTTATACAGTGAAGAATATAAATATGAATGTTTGTTATAATTTTTTTGTTATTAATATATATTATATCTTAATTAACTTTTTTAAAATGTGATTAATGTTACCATTAAAATTAAAATGTTGAGAAAGAATTACAAATTTAAATATGTATTTTATAGTTGTAACAAATGTGTTTGGTAAAAAGATTACAACATATCTCTGCCTATCGTATTGGTTTAATATTTAAATTTTTTGAAAAAAGAGTTAAATGGTATATCGTGTTAAAAAAGGAAGGGGGAGGGGGAGGATTATCACCAACATTTATGGTAAAATAATGTTAATTACCATGTTGGATTTTTTCATAAAATGAGGACATTATTTCATAGAGATTTGCATAATATTCCCTATTACTTTAATCCACACTTTGAATATTATTTTAGACATGATGATCTTAAGGTGAAAAATGAGTTGTATATAGGTATGAGAAGATTGGTCAATGATGTTGCATAAAAGAACAAATTAATTTGTAACTTATTAATTTTCATTGTAGTCAAAAGATTTTTCTCTTTTTGACAAATGTAGAAGATTATAAAAAGACTTTACTTATTGGAGAATGGTAGAAGATGTGTGGTAATGTAATTCTCAAGTTGAAGCGATCTTCTATTGAGTTTTGATGTAACTCTTTTAGGTGAGTATTATCTTTTACCAAATTTCATAGGGGTGTCCTTAAGGTGGATTATGAGACTTCAAGAGCTCAAATCAATAAGAGTTTGAATAAATTATATAAAGTATAAATGTATATGAAAGAAACTGAGTGAGTACTATTTGTATAAAGTCCTTTTAAACTTTTTGTACCTAGATATTAAACAATTTTGTTACTCGAACATAATCGGTTGTTATAATATATTAATTATATATTGAAGATACCAGATAATCAATTATTAATTATATCATAAGGTATTCTCTTTAAACATTTTGTTTATAGATATAATAAAATTTGATAATCAATTAAGATATTACAATATTACAACCTAAAATCAGTTGGATTAACATAATTAAGATCAATCACAACATCAAATATATTGTTTACTGTTTATTTTTAGATCTTAGAATTCCATTATAATTTATAATTTGGTCCTTTAATAAACGACATAATATTTTTGGATATATTATAACAAAATTCCAAATAAAAGTTTAAGAGAAGAAAAAATCATTTTAGAATATTTTTTCACTCTATCAGTTTAATATTTTTGTTTTAACGAAGAAAAAAATGAATATGACATCTCATTTTGTTAAGATGTTCTATTTCAATAATAAAAGGTGGAGGATCTTGAAAAACAAAGTCGTAATCATTATTCTCTTTAGTTTATTTTTGAAGATAAGAAATTTTTAAAACAAGAGGATTCAAATCCCTAATTAAAACAAAGCAAAATAATAATATTTATTTAAATAATTAAAAAAATGTTAGTTTTACTCATTGATATGATCCTTTAATAAACAAATTTTTACTTCAAGAATATAAATGAAATATCATAAACTAAAATAGAAATAAAATTTTATAGGAAATCAAACTATTTTTTATTAAAAACCAAAATCAACTTTCAAAATTTATTGTAAAATCTTATTTAAGCAAAAAGTAACAGAACGAAAACCAAAATTTTGTTGGAAAGCAAAACGGGAAGTAACAAAAATATTATTTTAAAAAATACTGACTATTTAAGTTTAACATAATAATGTATAATTTATTTTTTCGTTAATTATAACATAAATACTTTAATGTTTAGCTTTACAATTTTTACATGTAATGAAAACACGTGCATGTGTATTTTTTATGATAATAAAATTATATTTATAAAAATAAATAATTTTATAATTTTATTATGAATAATTTTTATTTATTTTTTAGGTAAAATTTTATTTGTAAATAATTATTTTAATTCAAAAAATATTTAATAAAAAAATAATTAAATTTAGAGAAATGACTATTTAAAAACTAAAAAATTAGTAAAACAATTATTTCATTTTAAAATAATTACTTATATTATATATATATATATATATATGTTTATTAGAAATTTTTATATAATGATATAAATTAATAGAAATTTTCCCCTCTCTTTAATTTTATATTTTATTTGAAAAGAACATGGACACGCCGAGTCAAGTATAAAATCTATCTTGAAAATATTTTAAAAAATATTACTGGTGTGATGAAAAAGTTACAATAGCATCCCAAATTAGGTTAGTCAATTTTTGGAAAACGAACGGTATTCTATCTCGTCAACGGGGTGTGGGCTATGACAGCGTGATTCGCACGCGATGTTAAGAATATAAACAAAATATACATAAAAATGGAATAAGTACAATAATATAAGAGGAAAACGCGCAAGACTTACCCTATAATAATATTTTCATGCACTTTTTTAAATTTAATTAAAGTTTTTTAAATTATCAAATCATATGCAAATTTAGTAGATTTAAGTAATTTTTGATGGAAGAATCACCAAATTTTAATTAATAATAATAAAACATATAACAAAATATATTCCTATACAATAATGCATTGACTTTGGTTTAAAGATATGATTAAAAAAAAAATAAGAAAAAGCAAAAAACATAGAAACGACAACAGCGATGGCAGCACGGGAATCTAAGATGGGATCAGGACCGTACGTTCGATAGGAGGCAGGGCAATAAAAATGCCTCGTTTGCCCACAACCACAACGCAGAGCCAAGGGGGTAAGCAAGAAATAAGAAATAAAGAAAGGAAGGAAGAGAGAAAAGTGCTTGTTGGACTGGGAAACACTGAGCTGACTCGGAGCGAGTGAAGTGTTGCGTGTGAATAGAGATAGAGAAGATGTCTGGTGGTATTGCTCGTGGACGTCTCACAGAGGAGCGCAAGTCGTGGCGGAAGAACCATCCTCATGTCCGTACAACTCTTTCGTATTGATTCCTTCCTTTCTCAGCGGCCAACGTTTTTGTTTTCACCTTTTTTCTCTCTTTCGTGATTTAGGGTTTTGTTGCCAAGCCGGAGACGCTGCCCGATGGAACTGTGAACTTGATGGTGTGGCATTGCACAATTCCTGGAAAGGCTGGGGTATGTTTTCGCGTTCTTCTTTTATAAGTTACGCGTTTGCTGATTGTTATGAATTGAATTCCACAAATTTCAAGTTCTTTGCTTTTGATTATGAAATCACTGCTGTTCTTGTAATGTTTATCTCGGTTGATAATCCGAATCAGTGAATCTCCTTTGCCTACTCTTCGTCCTTCTTGGTACTCTTGAATTGAGGCGGGCTATCTTAACCTTAAAAGTTGGTCAATTGCTAACTGCATCTTGTTTTACGTTTACATCCCTTTGGATTTTATTGTTTTTGTTTTTTTTTTCTTCTAAAAATATCTTTTTTTTTTTTTTCAGAAATTAGTTTAGTTTCCGAAACATATTTTAAGAAGTTGATATTATTTTCCGAATTCGGTTTTTCAGATTGTAATGTTTGCTTCTGTGAAGGGCTGTGTTTGAGGTTTGGTAACCACTAGGGCTGATCTAGTGGTGGGAGTTTGTGTAGTATGCATGAAACATTTGTTTTGACCTCACGGTGACCACTGTACACAAAAAAATGTGGTTGATGTTTGGTTAACTGAACCAGTTGGATCATTTTACCATCAACAGCATGAAGAGTTGTGTCCGAGGTTTGGTTAATTGATCCCGTGATCCTTGCCTCTGATTTCTTCTGGAATAGGGATTTATAATTAAAAAAGGAGAGGCATCTGGCAATCAACTAACTCATTAGGTGAGGATTGCCCAAGCCTATTTTGGGCATACCCATGGTCTATATGGGATCTCGACACACCTTAGATGGGACATTTGGAGCATGGACTCACGCCTGGGTGTGTAAATCTGGAACAAAGGAGATTGTAATATTGACTATTTAGTATTGCCTAAAGAAAGTGGTGGGGCAGGTAAGTTTTTGGGCAATTGAGGGATGGACTAGGCCGTCTTGAATTTTGGTTGGGTATAAATCGACTCAACAATTTCACAATATGTGGGTTGTTCAAGCCTTTATAATCTCTATTTTGACCATGTCTAAGTTGACATGGACCTCAATACATACATCCCTGCTGGGTTTCTCAATCTGTCTCTTCTCACACCTCAAAAGATTCCGTAACACATTTGCTTATTACCTACATGAACTTGCAACCCATTTGCAATTGTGGCTGCATTGAATGTGTCTGCAATATTGAAGAATGTGACGGCAATCTAAAACCATGGTCATGAATGTACTGTTGGCATTATGTGTTTATCCCTCTACTATTCTGCCTATATCTTTTGACATGTTGAAAGATTTTTGAAATTAAGTTTTATTTATTCACTGAGGGGTTAGACTTAAGGGGTTTCAACATCATAAGAAGAGAGGTGCCAAAACGTGCATGGTTCATTGGAAAATATTTAACCATTCTGCATAAAACGTGATCATCTATTAAATCATTCATTAAAAGTGCATGGTTCATTGGAAAATATTTAACCATTCTGCATAAAACGTGATCATCTATTAAATCATTCATTAAAAGTGCATGGTTCATTGGAAAATATTTAACAATTTCTGCATAAAACGTGATCACCTATTAAATCATTCCTTAAAACTGTTCAAGCAGCCTCCTATAATATCCTACAAGAATTGGGAAATGCAAAGACATGCATTTATATATGAACGTATAATTTCATCTAGGTTCGTATATTATACAGGAATGTGAATGAAATTATATGTCTGTATTTATGCTATCGAGTTGCATCATAGTTTTGCAAATGAATTTTTCAGTACTAGTGAGATACTTTGGTTTAGAAATCAAAAGTGAGAAATTTCTTCTTTTGCATTTGACATATCTTATCAAAAGGTAACTCAAATATTTTATGATTGAAAGTTTATTAGAAATGAATCATATCACGTTATCTGTGTTCTTATATTGGATTAAATTTGCAAAAGAATTAAGCAACTTGTTAAGTAATAAGCCTGGTATTTACTTCATATTAATTTACGTTTCATTTGCTTCAGACTGATTGGGAGGGTGGCTACTTCCCACTTACGCTTCACTTTAGTGAGGACTACCCTAGCAAGCCGCCAAAGTGTAAATTCCCACAAGGTTTCTTCCATCCAAATGTTTATCCTTCCGGGACTGTGTGCCTGTCTATACTTAACGAGGATAGTGTAAGTACATCTTTATTGGTAATTGGATAACTGCTTGAAACTAATTTCTGAGCAAACAGATTTATAGGTTCTTTATTATTTACAGGGGTGGAGACCAGCCATAACAGTAAAGCAAATTCTTGTGGGTATCCAAGACTTGCTTGACCAGCCAAATCCTGCTGATCCTGCCCAGACAGAAGGCTATCATCTATTCATCCAGGCACTTATCCCTTTTTTATTTTATTAATATTATTCATTCTTGAAGGGTAAACCAACTAACCAAGGCAAAGTAGTAATAATATACTTTTCCGAGTGTCAATGCTCCACAGTTATTTATCTCCCGTTCTAAGGATTGCTGTTATGACAGCTGGCATGCTTGAATGTTAGGTCTTCGAACATTGTGTATCATGAATAGGTGTTGACAAATTGTTATTTAATGTTTTAATATGATTCTATTTGGACAAACTTCTCTGTAATCATAGGTAAGAGAAAGAAGTAAAGTAAATTGTATTTCTTGCATAAGTTAAAATCAACCTATACAAAAGATGCTGTGTTAATCGTCTAATATTTTCAAAAGTTGATGTGTATATAAGTTGATTTTAGTATGTAAAAAATTCAATTCAATTTATTATATTAATTTTTTATGTGTTTTTGGATAAAATTATCCTTATAAGACCTATTTTTGCACTTTTCTTTCTACACAGTGAAGTGGATGGAGACTTCAATGTCTAAGGTTAGTTTTAACGTGGCGATACTTTTTGCAGGATGCAGCAGAGTACAAGAGAAGGGTCCGGCAGCAGGCAAAGCAATACCCAGCTCTTCTCTAGTGTTGCCGTCACATAAGCTAAATTTATAAACTATTTTTATTATGGCAGATGCTTCATCTTTTGTTCCGCATTGAATCTGTTTTTGACATTGTGATTAATGTCTGCCACAACATGCAGACATGAATGTTTTAGCTATTTATGGTTACTCCCAGATCTGGAAGAAGTGTTAATATATAAAAAAAACGTGAAAGCAACCAATGAATACTTGTTGGAGACATGTGCCTGATGTTTGCTGCTACATTTTTTATATGAATGGATAATTACTATAATGAATTGCATGACTGCCTTCTCTGAACATGTAATCCATTTGCTGGAATTTTTACTTCTTCTGTGGAGATCATACATAGTCCTCTATTTGTCCATCGTTGTGTTTCACAACTTTACTATTGTGCCTTGGCTGCATAAATTGACACTGAAACGTTTGCTTCTTAAACTTCAGATGTGCTTCAAATGACACTTCCCGATGCGGAGGAAAATCCTAAAATCTTCCGATTTTGCATCCTTAACATTTCTCTGGTGAAAGGTCCTCAGTTGCTTGTTCGCATACTGGTGACTATTTGATTGAGGCTGAGATGTATGGCCGTTAAGCCTGCCTTTGTATAACAATTATAGAAAAAGTAAGAAGGTAATCTAAATTCATCTTATTTCACAAGTTAAATTCTCCAAGTTTAATTAACTATTTAAAAAGCAACCCAAGAGTTTTTACAAAATAATTTTTGTATCTCTTAATTTAATACAAGAGAAGCTTATTTTATTTTATTCCCACTTCCCTCTATGTATTACTTTTGAGGATATCAAAGAAAAAGAGAACTATATATTTTGAGAGCCTGAAAAATCTCCCTTAAATGCTCAAATTAATATACAAGTGATCTTGGATACTAAGAGGAGAAATCAAAGAGTGAAAAAACAAGTAATCTTAGGTACAAATTGATATTACCAAATGACTTTTGAATTATTTTGAACTTATTGTTAGCACTTCCTTTCAAGTTTGAACACAGTGATGATCAAGTTTGAAACATAAATTCAATTTGAGGTCTTTTCGATGATTTTTTCTACACAGTTATAGGATGATAACATAAGATTACATTTTTATTTGTTGAATCTTACAAAAATCTAATTCTTGGAGGATTTGTTTTACCCACACAAGTGAAAGATACAATTGTCCTATATTCAGCTTCCAAGGTATATCAGGTAATTATATTTGGTTTATTTTTTACTTTTTTTCAAGAAACCATAATTCCTCTAATTAAAACACAATATCATTTAAGAGAAAGCCCTTTTAATCAACATAACAAAACCTAGATATCATAGTATTGCTTTTATCTTTCAATCAACATAACGATACCTACATATCATATTATTGCTTTTATCTTTATAAAATAGACCTTGTCATTAAGCCTTTTTAAGGTATCAAGGATACACATGATAACATTCCAGTGATCAATATAAGAAGTTTGCATGGACTAACTCAACACCAAATACAAAAGACAAATCTAATCTAATAATAGTAAGATAAATAAGATTTTCATATAGTTTTCTCTAACTTCTTAGATAAAAGAAAGCTTCACCCAGTTTTGGCATTAATTTTTTATTTGTGAGCCCATAGAACTATCCACTTGTTTCTAGTTAATCATATCTTCTCTCTTAGGATATCTAAAACATATTTTCTTTAAGAAATTATAACACTTTTCTTTGATTAGACTACTTTAATGGCCAATAAGTGTTTCAGACTTTCAAAAATCTTGGTCTAAAAATGATTTTATTGGTGTTTCTCTAGTTTGAGAGATTTTAAAAACATTATTTTGAAAAATATCATCGACAAAAAAACTATTAAGTGCACATTTTTCGAGAGAAGTATAACAATAGAAAATTCAATAATTTTCTCTTTGAATTTCATTCTAAAGGGTTGAACAATGAGACATTCTTTTTCAAACCAAACATATGGAGATTGCTTGAGAGATAATAAGGGTGACATAATTTACAAACCAAACTAGACTCTCCTTAAACAACAAATTCACGTAGTTGCTCCATTTAGACTTTTTCCTCCATATCACCATAAAGAAAAACATTTTAATTTCCAAATGATGAAGAGACTATTGATAAATGTTTGTCATAGCAAGGGAAACACGACCTGTAGTCATTTTAGCTACTGAAGGGAAACTATCACTATAATCTAGTCCCCATATGAATGCATCTTTTGGTAATGCATCCTTTGGTCTCCAGAGGAACTTTGAGGCGATCAACTTTACCATTGAGTTCAAATTTAATGGCATAGATCCAACATGAAAAAATCAATTTTGTCATTGTAATCATGGCGTATCCACACTCATCTTAAAGTAATGTCACAAGATTTGTGGATTTTACATGCATTTTTTGAGTTTGTGAGTTCAAATATCATCAGCGAATCTCCCATATTTAATAAGTTTTTGAAGGGACAAAGATGAAATATATGGTAAGTAGAACTCAATATGGCATGAGATATTGTTAAAATATGATATTTATCTAAAACAGACTACACTAGTTAATGTTAGGGATGACAATGGGTCTGGTAGGACGCGGATAGAGACTATCTGTAGTCCGATCCACAACAAAAAAATCTACTCGCTACATGTCTCGTTACCTGCATCAATACTTGTTTAAAAAATATCACAAGGTTTTTAAAACCTGCGGGTACCCGTGGATACCCACAAATATTTAAAAAAATATACCTTATAAACTTTTAAAATAAAATTTAATTCAAATTATAAAAAGGAATATGAAATAAAATATAAATAAAATTATATAAAAATTAAATTTAATCTAATAAAATATAAATTAAATTTTAATTTTAGTTACATTTGATCTAATAAAATATAAATTAAATTTTAATTATATTTAACTTAATGAAATATAAATTAATTTTAATTTTAATTATTTGCTAGTAACGGATACCCATGGTACAATTTGTATGATACTCGCATCTCAATCTGTTTATAAACGGGTATTAAAATATCCACTACCTGTGAATACTAACTATCATTCACGAATCAAATACTTATAAATAGAGGTATTTTTACCACCCTTAGTTAACACTATTTCAATTCTCTTAGAAGATGAAAAGAAATTGTTTGCCTAAAAAAATAAATAAATAGAAATAAATATTGAGTGTGAATTTGAAGTGCTTTGATTTCAATTTGAAAAATTTACATATTCCTTCACATGCTTGATACATTGATATTATCAAAGCATATGTTTATGATATTGCTGAGCATGATTGAGGAAGATGAATGACATATATAATTTTAATTTGGATTATTTTTATGCTCAATTTTTTTTAAGGTTCTCAATATATGATTTATTTTTGTTTTGAGTTCACAGTTTATATTTTTTCCACTATGAGTACCTAATAAGTTCAACATCTTAGTTTGAGTCTCTTTTGTTAACTCATTAGTTTTATAATCTACATGTTCGCTAAGTTGAAATATGTGCCATACTATTCTTAAAGCATTGAAGAATGATTTGCATTAAACTCATTTTGTTACATGTACTAAAAAGATACATCGCCGTATGATAAAAAACATATTGGTTGCTATAATAAGGAAAATAACTAAAGAATAAAAAAACTAAACAATTCTAAACATCCATTATAAAAAGAATTAAGACTAATCTTAGAAGACATATAAATATGCTATTTATATTCAATCTTAGGTTTTGATCCATACAAGTCAACTTATCAACAAAATTATATTTTTAATCCTAACTTTTAACTTATTATCATATTTAAGTATGATTTTAATAAGTATAATAACAAAAAATAAAAAATCTGAATATTGTTTTGCCAACATGTTTACTTTTAAATTATAATATGAAGTTAATTGTTTTGTCCCAATAAATGTTCTTTTCAATTTATACATCAAAGACCGATGTTGTTTTTATACTATAATAATTGTATTAAGTAGGGATGTCAAAAAATTTTGTACCTGTGGGTATTTGTGGATAAAATTCATAATGGGTAGGAAATTAATATTATAAATGAATATTCACGGGTAATGGGTATAAATATTTTTTATACCCGCATATTAATGAGACGGGTACAAATATTATAGTATCTGTAGCTATATTCTAATTTAAATAAAAAAAATAAAAAAAACATGATTAAAATATTAACATATTGATTTTGAATGCGTTATTTTTTTATCGATTAGTTTTAAAAAAATTTATTTATTTGTAAATTGTCATTCAACACTATTTAAAGAAGTTATTTAGACTTTATTTGAAAATTAAGAATGTTATTTATTGTATTTTATTTAAATTTATAATTAAAATATATTGTTAAATGTTTATTTTTATTTTTTTGTAAATATATGTCCGCACTCATGAATATCTATTGATATTAAAAATTTATATGAATATCTTATAAGGGATATCCAAGAAATATGAGTGTGAATACAAGACAAATATTTATTCAGGTATGATACGAAGAAGTTACGACCGGTACAGTTGATATCCTTATGATAAGTAATGTAATTATAAAATATTAATATTTTTTACAAATTTTCAAGCTTTATATTCACATATATTTAAAAGAAGGTTTAATTAATCGTATAGTACCTAGTTTGGGGCTAGTGTGTCAAATAGGTACCCGGTTTTAAAAAAGTGTTAATTGTATCCCAACTTTTGAAAATTGCTTCAATTAGGTCCCTTTCAGACAGAGTTGACTAACGCCGTTAGTCAACGTGCCACGTGTCAATCTGTGGTTTTTTTATTTTTTTTTAAAATTTTTAAATTTTTTTAAATTTTTAAATTTTTTTAATTTTTTTAAAAAAATAAAAATAAAATGCCACGTGTCAAGTCCCTGTGTGTGACACGTGGCATTGTCAGTTTTGTCCCAATTTTTTTTTTAATAATTAAAATATTTTTGTAATCCATTTTTTATAAGATTAAAAATAATTAAGTATAAATATTTTTACAAAATTAAGTACTAATATTTATAATGTTTCTCTCAATTTCATACCAAATTTATTATTTGTATAAATGTTATACTAATATTTTTTTATTAAAAACGACTTTTTAACATATTACTTTATTAATTATTTTTTTATTAAGTACTCATGTTTTGTTAATTTTTTTTTCAAAATAGAACAATATTGTCTCTTACTAATTTTAAATCAAATTTTCTATTGGTATGAATGTTATACTAATTTTTTTTATTAAAAATGACTTAATAAAATTACTTGTACCACTAAATTTTAATATAAATATCAAATACTTAATTTTTTTAAAACTTTTATACTTAATTACTTTTAATTTTATTAAAAAATATTTTAATTATTAAAAATTATTAGGTACTAAATTGAAACAAAAAAACATAAATGGGAACTAAATCGAAATCATCACAATGACATTTGATAGTGATATTGACACGTGGCATTACAATGCCACGTGACACTGACAATGTCACGTGTCACACACAGGGACTTGACACGTGGCATTTTTAATTTTTTTTTAAATTTTTAAAAAAAATTAAAAGTTTTTATAAAAAAAATCAAAAAAACCACAAATTGACACGTGGCACGTTGACTAACGGCGTTAGTCAACTCTGTCTAAAAGGGACCTAATTGAAGCAATTTTCAAAAATTGAGATATAATTGACATTTTTTTAAAACTAGGTATCTATTTGACACACTAGCATCAAACTAGTTACTATACAATTAATTAAAATTTAAAAGAAAAAGAAGAATGGGAGGAAAATTACAGAGCGTGTGTGTTGCGGTAGGTTGTTTGCGTTACTTTTGTCGGTGAATATTATTTTTGTTTAGAGTGTGGTGAATTTTGAAATAAAAAAAATAACAATAAAAAGGAAGGTGGTATAAAACAGAAGGTAACAGGGTTTGGACGTGGATGGTTCAAGCAGGCGACAACCTCGGCTCAGTGTCTCTGAACTGCAAAACCCCAATACCCTTTCTCGCACAATTTCATTTTTTTATTTGCTTATGCTTTTTATGAAGATTCACCTTCTGCCCCTTTGATTTCCATAAGAGAATTTCACACACACACAAAGAGAGAGAAAAACTGCTCCTTCCTTTTTGCAGAGGTAGCCATGGAACAAGGAGAAGGAGGAAGCACCAGGAGGAGAGGGAAAGAGGGTGAAGCCACGCGCTACAAAGGAATCAGGATGAGGAAGTGGGGCAAGTGGGTCGCTGAGATTCGGGAACCCAACAAGCGTTCACGGATTTGGCTCGGCTCCTATTCCACGCCCGTCGCGGCGGCGCGTGCTTACGACACCGCTGTTTTCTATCTTCGGGGGCCCTCCGCCCGCCTCAACTTCCCCGACCTTCTCGCCGTTGAGGGTCCTGTAGCCGCTGCCTCCGACATGTCTGCTGCCTCCATCAGGAAGAAGGCCACCGAGGTCGGCGCCAGAGTCGACGCGCTCCACCGCCAGCAACCGCATGCTCCCGTCGCAGGAGAATTCGCCGACCGGGTCGACCTCAATAAGACACCCGAACCCGAAAATTCGGATTGTGACTGGGATGGGGATTAGAAGCTTCTACGCCCTTCTTAGCACCGAGTGTTGGGGTGGTTGCTAATGTGCGCCGCTCCGAGAGGAGGTTACAGTGGAGCAAGGTGATGATGATCGTGACATGAGGCTCCTTTCTGTTGTGTAACTTGTTGTTTTACTTTTTCATCTGGATTTCACAAAGGAATTTTGGTGCTGTCAAATTTTTAAATGTAAATTACTTCATCATCCACCTCCTCTTACCTTGTTGCTTTTCATTGCTTAATTTTAAGTTTAGAAGTTTCAGAAGTACAATTTGGGTGGCAATTCAAAACTTAAAAAAAAAAAGAAAATTGCAACTTTATATTTTTTTTTTTACAATAATGATGTTTTTATTTGGAAAAGAAAAGGTTAGATAGAGAGACAATGGCCTAAGATGCTAAGGAGTAGGGTGGAAAAAGAGAGTGAGGCATGTTAACCACTCTAGTAATCATAAGATTATTATAATATACTGTAGTGAAAAGCAATAAAATTGGAAGTTTGGTGTTTTTCTGGTTTATGAGTTGTATTTGTAAAGAGAAGGGACCATTGGAGGAAGAAGATGCTGTGGTCACTACTCTGTTTCGATGATAACGATGGGTGATGGATGGGGTCGGTTAATCGGTTCTGTCGTCTCAGATTTTTGTCTATTTCGAGTCAAATCTCGGATGACAATTGCATCAACAAATAGAATAAAAAACAAAAATGCAAGAAACAGATACACCAAAATCATACTTAGCTCCTTGAGCTTCCAAAAGAAGATTACTGTTTTCTAAGTTAATCACCAAATCTCTTCCAAAGTTTTTTTTAATAGGAAATAAGGAGAAGTAATTTAATAAGAGTTTGGTTCCGAAATACTAGATTTGTAAAATATTTTGGTGTTGATTTGATACGTTGAATGTGAGGTATTCTGGTTTGCATGTGAGCTGTGCTGCATATTTGGTTTGATAGGATCAATAAATCTGTTAAGACGCAGACATGAATTAGTTGATGATTGGAAGATTGGAACATCGATACATGAATACATGTTTGGTTTGGTTTTGCGTCTCGAAACAAATCCACATTTGGCGAGATGTTACAAATAAAAAGATTCTGCATGAGATGAAAATGTACAATAAGAAAAGTTAAGCATGCGAGTCCAAACCCACTAGTACAAAAGCTAAAACACCAACTTAACTTATATGGTATATTTGTCAGTGAGTGTATAAACCAATATGGAGAATTAAATAAAACAAGACAGTATGAAAAGAACAGGACCATGCTTATTTGTGTACCAAATAATGTGGAAACTCAAAAACCAAACCTACAATGTGTGAATCTTTGGTACTTTAAAAACAATTCTATCACAACCAAAGATAAAAACAATCTTTCAAAAGTACCCTTATAACATATCTGAATCCTTCTTTAATCTTTTTAACAGTTAATCCTTTCTTTAATCAAACAAATCCTGTGTCTAATCTCATTGTACAATTTTTGTGAGCGAAAAGCATGGCGGCTAAGCAGGTTGACGATGTATCCTTTATTTATATCTCTCAACTTTTACAAAAAAAAAAAAAAAGCTTTGCTGTGAATTGAACTTGCACTTCTATACATGGCTGACAAAGTAATTTCCAGATTGGTGATTAATTTTTTTTTATAATTTTAATATTGTGCATTGGTGCTTTAGAAACAGGTAAAATTATATAAGTAAATATTTAAATTTTAAAATTTTGCATTTATTCGGTGGTAGTAACAAATCAATTAATAAATTACTCAGTCTTGAGAAAAAATTTAATAAAATTTTATATAATTCCAAACTTTTCCATAAGTGTATTGATGATGACTTTTTTTAGAAATAAGTTTAGTTGACCATAATATACGTTTTCCATAATAAAAAACCCTGAAAACTTTGTAATTGTGAAAATTTCCAAATTTTTGTTACTTTTTTTTTTTAAATACCTATCTAAACTTGAAAATAAAATATAGTTTTGCATAGTTTTGTGGTTTGTTACTATGATATTATTAGATATCTTTCAAAAAATTGTAAGACAAATTTTATAAAAAGTTATTAAATCTTTATAACAAAAAATAACAAATTTGTTTTCTACTCATAATTAAATTTTCTCATATGCATAAATAGATAATATAATTTTATATCTAAAAATTATTATAGAAATTTGTTGTTTCTGCTTTATATCTGTATAAATATATGTGGTAATTAAAATACAATATAATTAATTAAAACATATATGTTGTCTTCTTTTTAATTTACTCTAAAATATAAGTAGACCGATTATTAATGTTCAATGTGAAATCGGGACTTGTTTTTTTAATCTACTTTTGACTTTTACATATATTTTTGGATTACTTTTTTAATCGAGAATATCCCTTGTCACAATTACAATTCCTATAAAATGATGTGAAAGCACTACTTTTAGTCTAATTTAGCTTCCATATATCAACAATGCTATTTGTCACGTTTAATTCATGAAAAAAGAAGAAGAGTGAATACAATGAAGTCCATCTGTTTTCATGATTGCCGCTATTACTTTTATAAATTTTAAAAAGAAAATTTGGAATCATTCTTCAATGTTAAAATAAAAAATAGAGTTACTTAATATAACATTTTCAATTTCCAACAGCATTCAGATTCACACATCATATTATTAAACAAACATTATTAGTGAAAAAATGACCTTCACACTGTCAGTAGTATCTGTCGCGGTTTGCAAATGTTCAAACATTCCACACAAAGAATCATTATTTCTAACATTCCACAGAAAGAATGTTATTTCTCTAGGACCAGAATTAATTTCAAACATTCCACAGAAAGAATCATTATCTCTAACGTCTCACAGAAAGAATGGATAAATCTCTAGGACCAGAATTATCATCTACAGATATAGTAAAATTTAAGATCTCCCGCATTCTTGTCCAGTTATGATTTATAACATCTGTTTCTTTATCAAAACTGATAAGTTTGACAATGACAGTTGGTCCTTTATTTTTACATGTTAACATATAGGTAAATATTAACCAGTTGAGGTTGCATGAAATCCCCTATATTTTTAATACGCAGAAAAATGTCTTAGTGCTTTGAGAACACTAGTTAATAAGATTCCAAGGCATATCTGTGTTACAATAAAACAATTATTTATGGATGTCGAACTTCCATGAAGAGGTTGGAACCCTCCCTAGTCACTTCTTATAATGTGAAGACATTAAAATAATAATAAAAAAAGTTTTTCTTCAAATTTGTACAATTATGTGAGCAATAAACGGAAATTAGTCCATGCAAAGTACAAGAGTAAGCCAATTTAAGATAAAACTACCAATGACAATCATTTTAGTCTTTATTTTTTTTACTCAAATGAATTTTTTTGTAATATCAGAACTAAATCAATATGTGCTCATAATTTTAGACAATAACTCTATACTACTACTCAATGTGGTCTCAATTATTTAAATACTATTGAGTTTTTTACTGGTTGCATATGTAGGCACTGCTCATGCAAGAATTAACTATCTACTGTGGACCTCCGTTCATTCTCATTCTTTCATTTTTGGCTTGAACGTTTTATTTGAATTGTCCTTACTACACTTCCTATTGTGGTGATCCCAACCTTCAACTCAAATAAATCAGGTACCAGTACTTGTAGTCGTCCAAAATTTGTTTGCAGCAATGACCTATAATATTTAAAAGCATCATATTTTTAAGTAGTAAAAAGCAAAGATGAAAGGGAAGGGCTCAATGATATGATCAATTCAAGGAATGACAAAAAAAAAAAAGAAAAATAAATTGAAGAATCTAACTGCACCTTTTCAGATTGGAGGTCTCCTGAACAACCATACGTGTGCTGCTCATTAATTCCGCCAATAATCAATTCCCCGTTGGTCTTGTTCAGAAGGTTCTGAACCTCGTTCAAAGTCTGCAAGACTTGGAGTTAATGATTTCCATATCCAGTTTAGTGCAGCTGTGATCATCAATGAAAGATGGGGACTTTATTAATTTACAGTGTTTCACAAGGGAAATTATTAGACATGTTCCATACTCAGTAATTACTTCAACAAGCTAACATCAGTTTTATTTAGAATTCCAAACTCATCTCAGAGGTAGGCTAACAGTAAAGGAAAAAAACAAATGGGTGTGGGAAAAAAAGTAGAACAATAAATGTATCTTCAAAACTTAATAAACAGATAAGTCACACATACATGCACAAACAGAGGTGTCCACTCTTTCTCCTTACACAAACTTTTCTTTCACTTGTATAAGGAATTTTAGCTAAATATTTTTCAGGGGTCTCACCCTGATTATGTGAACAACATGGAATGTAGCCAGTTGCATAAACTTTGTCAGATAATTCATTTACTTTTGGAGTGAATGGGATAGAATTGGCAATTTCCATGTTTTGTATTTGAAATTGCTTCGAATGTTATACATTAACTTCTAGGTCTTGGTAAGAAAGTATCTGTTCTAAAAATTTAACTTCAGTAATTGAAGTCCTAAAATGTCCCAACAAATACTCTTGTTTACCAGCATGGACTAACATCAAAGTCCATAAATATGATATGAACTAAAGCAGGAATGGTATGAGTAAAATCAGTGAGTTTATTTCTCAGCTGATGTATTTTTTCCATATCTGAAAAGTTGAAAAGAGTGTAGAATAAGTAATACCTACAACCTGATTCACAACCCCCTAGCCTAGGTACACCCAAAAAGCAGCTTCCTAAAAGTTTTACAACATAATAATGAACTATTTTAACACTTCCCTCCAGCTTAAGCATATAATTGTATATACCAAGTTTGAAACCAATAAATTGAATTCTAGACTCCCTCAAAGGCTTGATTACAATGTCTGCAAGCCATTAGAGCTAATAAATCCAGTACTAATTTCCTTCGATGTAGTTTCTTCTTGATAAAATGACAATTGATCTTTATATATTTGATTCTTTCATTAAAGAGTGAATTGGAGGAAATATGAAGGGTTACCTAATTATCACATAACAAATTCATCTGCTTAACTTCACAAAATTTGAACTCTTGAAGTTACTTAATCCACTCAAGTTCACAAGTGATCAAACTCAGATCTATATTTAGCTTCTACACTAGATTGGAGAACAATTTATTTCTTATTCCAAGGGATGAAATTCCCTTGAATAAATAAACAATATCCTTAGGAGGATCTCTGTCGATGGGTCAACCAACTCCATCTGCATCACAATATCCAAAAATTTGAATATATTCCTTGCCCTCATATAACAACCCTTGTCCTAAAGCCTTTTGGACATACCTGAAAGTACGAGCCACAACATTACAGTGGTCAATGTGAGGATTATGCATGAATTGACTAACAATTCCAACTATATAAAAAATATCAAGTGTTATAGTAGTGAGATAAATGAATTTTCGCACTAGCCTCCTATATCTCTATGGATGTGAAAAGATTTTACCTTGGTCAACCATTAGCCTTTGATTTGGGTTCATCGGACTATCAATGGGCTCAAAATTTACCAGCCATGTCTCCTCCATGATATCAAGAACATATTTTCTTTGTGAAACTACAATATATTTCTTTGATCAAGTCATTCCAATGCCAAGAAAGAATTTTAGCTAGCCAAAGTCTTAAGTCTAAAATGATGAAATAAATACTCTTTGAGTTGAGAAATTCAAGTGTTATTATTTTTTATAATAACTATATCATCAACATAGATCATTAGATAAACACACTTCACAAAGAAAATATAATAGAAAACTGAATGATTTGTCTCGCTTCATCTGAATCCAAAAAAAATGTTTAGTATGACAAAAATTACCAAACGAAACTCATAGTAATTGCTTTAGTTCAAGGAGATTAACACAATTTACAAACTAAATTATACTCTCCCTAAGTAACAGACCTAGTTCCTCCTTAACATCATAAAGGATAACATTTAAAATGTCAAGTTGGTAAATGGGCAATGGCAAATAGCAGCATAGCGAGGAAGAGTGGAATTATACTGATCTTGACCATAGTCAATACCATAAATGAGTATATCCTTTGGCTACCAACTGAGCTTTAAGGTGACCAATTTCACCATTAGACCCATCTATAACCAACATTTTTCTTCCCCAGGAAGAGGAACAAACTCTCGTGTGTTATTGTTAGCAAGAACTTGCATTTCATCAATTATGGTTTGACCCCATCCAAAAGATGATCAAGTGCTTCATGCCTAGTTTTGAGAACATGAAGCAGTTAGGACTATGGTCCTCTTTCTTCCAGTAATTACAATGTCCTCTTTTTCGATGAAACAAACGATGACAAACGATGATCAAGTGCTTCATGCCTAGTTTTCGAAAAAGAGAACATTGTAATTATTGGAAAATAAGCAGTTAGGACTACATCTCTCAAGTGATAAACCTTTGTCAGCGTGCAGTTTATATTCTTCCTCTCTGCAAGATCATTTTGTTGTAGTGTCTACAAACATGTGGATTGATGGAGAATAACCTATGAGGATATAAAAGAAACAAGTTCATCAGAGAAATATCCTTTAACATTATCACTTTGGAAGATTTTAATTATTTTCTTAAATTGGTTTTTAATCTCATTAAAAAAGTAAAGGAATATAGACAAAAGTTTAGGTCAACCTTTCATTAAATAAGCTTAGGTACATAAGAGAATTCATTAATAAAGATTACCAAATATCTAAAAAGCCAGAAGATGTAACATGGTTTTGTGTTGGAATGAATGGTAGAGAAAATCAAGGTTAATAATTTTCGGTTTATTTAAGAAACGATGATTTAACATGTTTTGCTAATTAATACGATTTATATTCTAACACTCTTAGTTACTTAAGACTAGGGGTCATTATCTTCAACTTCGTCAAACTTAAGTGAGCCAAATGGTTATGCAAAATGTTAGGAGCTAAGGTTGCAAAACATGACACAAGAAGACTTGTTTTCAGGTAATAAAGACCTTGTGATTCATGTCTCGCCAATCAAATGACCTGTATCATGTTTCTATATGACAAAGGAATTAACATCAAAGATCATAGAACAATTTAAAAGCGAGTCAATTAGCTTAGAGAGATTAAGTTATAAAAACAATGTGATACGTACAAAATAAATTAAAGATTTAAAGAAAGAGATAAAGGAATTTAATCAATTCCTTGAGATGCAACTTTGGATCCATTAACTACAATAACAAGATGAAGAATTTTTGAAAAAAAAAAAAAAAGAGAAGGAAGAATATTAATAGAAATGTCCAAGGAACTTGTCCTTTCACATAGAAATGCATTCTGTTGAACAATTGATGCCAAAGAAATTTGAGCTCGTCTGTTGAATTTTTTATATTTAATCCTCAAATATTGAAATCTTCTTTTTCGATTTAGACACATGAATTGACTTGTCTAGAAAACTATGGAAGGAGTAACAACTTTCTTGGGTATGACCCATTACCTAGCAATATGAGAATGTCCACTTCGACTGATCTACTCGATTTCTATGAAGGGAGAAGTTTCAATATCTTCCGTTGAACTCCATCTTTCACCACAGTAGGCACTGAAGGGAGTCAGTGACTAAGTTGTCCACTTAAAATCATCTAATCACCAACCAAAATTTGACCACATGCATGACCAAAATTTGAATGTAGATTTCACAGAATCAAAACCATATATAACGTATAAAGTTTTTTTTGGTGATATCCACCAATGAGTCAATCATAAATCTCTTCAGTTCTTCAAAAGCACTTAAAGCTACATATGTGAGATCATTTCATGGCTGGTCTCTTTGAATGAGGCTAGTCAGTCACATCAAAAAGAGACGTTGAATGTTATAAAAAAAAATGTTTTAGGTCTTCTTCCAAAAAGATCAACATGCCTTGAAGAATATGAGTATCTAACATATCTTATTCAAGTAACTATCATAAAACAACACATAGTTGGAACTCAAACTTTTGGCCCTAACTTATATTTTCAGTGGGCATTAACGCTAACTTTTTTCTCCAAATGGTCAAAACATCATTGACCAAGGAATTACAGTTTTCTTGAAGCCGACCAAGACAAGTATTTTTTTTCTTTGCAGTTATAATTTGAGAAAGGAAGATTTGTTGAATGAGGACTTTAATATATCACTGATTGTATAACAAATCATTAGACAGTGTACTGCATAGCCATTAACCCCAAAAACTTATTCCTTCAAGATTCGTTTAACAGATTAAAATGAAAAAGCATATTTCTGGAATTAGAGACAAAAATAACGAATAACAAAAGGACACTGTATCAGCAATGTGGAAGTGGAAAATAAGAATGATTAAAAATGAATCACTAAGTTTCAGTCAGTCTCTATTCAACAAGAGTTTCCAGCGCGGTTTTAAATTTGATAGCACGTTAAAATTTTAAATTAATAATAATAAATAATAATAATAATAATAATAATAAAGATGACACAAGACAATCAGAGAATGAGTAGCACCTGCATCCACATGTGTAGCTGGATTCACGACATGCAAAATCCTCTTTCCCGGTCATAGTCACCATTGGTATAAACTCCATTTGTTGACTGCATATGAGGCGCAAAATGCAGTCAACGTATTGAGTAATTTCTTTTATTTATTTCATAATAAAACGAATCCATTTGAATAGTTAAGCAGTAGAAGAAAAGCAAACGGAAAATGCAGCGGCGGTGTCTTTCGTACAACGTTGATTCTATGGGTTAGGAAAACAATCGATCACTCACTCGAGTTTATTACTAATAGTTAAAATTTTATAACGACATACCAGAAAAGAATTAGCAAGAGAGTTACCCGTGGGAGCCAAGGATCTCAAGTGGAGTGGAGGAAGTACAGAAAATTAGCATGAGAGAAGGTATGCGGTGGCCGTAACAGTGGCGGAGAGCGGTGGTGACAACACCGAACAGGGATGGAATAGGCACTTCAACTAGAAAAACTGAGTCCATTTTCAGTTGACTCAGTGTGACGCGGTGTGACTGGAGTAGAGAGAGAAATTCTCATCGAATATTTAGATTGTGACAAAAAGGCCGATGGGTATTTGGGCCGTATAGCCCATATGGGTCATAGAAACCTGTCCAACATATTTCAGTATTTGCTTGCACATTACCCACGCGTGCCGATATAAAACTATGCATGTGCCAAAAATAAATAGAAAAAGGTTATTTATTCTTCTTTTATTCATAGTCACAGAAAGGTTATGCATGAGACTACGTGAACAATAAAGTATTTTATTCCTTTGCCACTCACAACGTTGAACATATTTTCTTCATTTTAAAGTATCTAAGTGAACTATTTTAGGACGCCATTTTGATGATTCGTCCACTTTATAGTCCTTTTTGGTACTCAGGAAAATGAAAAATTTGACAAATTATACATTACCAAGATGCTCTGGGAGTTGAATCATGGCCATTGGTAAATCTGTTGCATAATACAAGAACGATAGAATTTATTTATTTTTTGACACCCCACTTTTTCTTTCATTCTTCTGACCTTTTCAACTTGCAAATTGTTAATTAAAGTTTAATGATTAAGTGGTTTCAATATAATAATCCATTCAGTTGCTGTCTTCCAACATACTTAATATTCAAACTGAATCTAGGAAAAATTAATATCTGTTTTCACACTGACAATAATAAATATACTTAACAATATTTTGTAAGCATTACCAGAAGAATGTTTTTTGTATAATAAACATTGATTCTCTTCTAATAAATTCTTTAATACTTTCACTTCAAAAGAAAAAAAATAGACAAGACAACTAACATTGAATTAATTATCTCAATTTGTTTTAAATTTAATCCAATGTTTATTTCCCTTCATTCTATTTTAAAATTAGTAATTAAGATTCAAGTCAGAAGTCTAAAGTAATTTCACGTTTTTACATTTCTTCCAATGAAATGTTTAGACAAAATAAATTGATTTAATATATATATATATATATAATAACCAAATTTGAAATGCAATATTTTTTTACAAGTGACAAAGGAGATAATTCCTAACTGAAAGTGTGACCACATCGTTACAATGATGATTTCGTAAAAATATTTTTATAGATTAAATTATTGTGTAAAACTTAATCTCGATATTCATTTCATCCTCATTATTTTATAGAATTTAAAGCAAGTCTAATTTTTTTTATTAATAATAGTTAATTATGCTTTTGTTAGTATAATTTATTTCAAAATATTACTTTATTTAATAATTAATTATTTTTTAAAATAATTGATGATGTGCTGAATGATAATTTTTTTTAAATTATTATTTTCATTAATAATCAATTATCTTTATGAATAATTAATTATTCGTTCACATGTTAATAATCAATCAATTATCATTTTCAAATATTAATAGCTTGCATAAATAATTGATTAAGTAGTAAGCATAATCCATCACACTGTTCCAGTTAAATTTCTCGAAATATCGACAAACAAAATAATCAAATATCATTTAGTATAATTGTTTAAGTCATTTATGAATGTTTTCTATAAATAATCTTTTAAGATATCTTGAAAATAATGAATTATTCTTTTGAGTTGTTAGTTTTATACATTCTAGAATATCTCAAAGAAGCATTTACCTCTTTTAAAAATACTCTTTGTTCAAATATCATTTTGAAGGTTGTGTGGTGATTTTCTTATCTAATAACTCACCGTTTTACTTTTTTGTGATTCATCAACAAGGTGATATCTTTATACTTTATTATAAACTCTTGTTATATATCTAATTGCTGCATTCGTTGCACTATTTATTTGTAATTTTTAGTATATTTTTTTCTTAAGGATTGTGCTAGAGAATTGTAAGTGCGTTGTCTTATAACGTGATTACATGCTTTACATATGAATTGTAATTGAAATATGAACATTTGAAGAGAGTAGAAAAAATCACTTTTAAAAAACAGGAAAAGTGATCAAGAAGAAAGAACCGTGAGAAGCATTTGTTTATTTTCTCTGTAACCTAATTTTGTTCATGACACAATATGAAAAGACTCTAAGACCATGTGTCAGAGTTTATAATCCTGTTGCTTCATCTGCTAAATAAAATGTGAAGCACAAAGGAAGATTTATGTATATGCGTGAACAGTGGGTATATTATCAAAATAAAAAGTCTTATCTTATCTTAATTCCACATTCTTAAAAGGATTTATATATTCAGACATTTCATAAAACTTCAAAGTGGCAGTAAAAAGGAGATGAGTCTCATATGAATGAAATTGTGGACATCATATGGATGTCTTGGAGTCTAAATTGCTAGCATACATAGGTCTATGGGCCTATATTTTAGGCCCATTTACTACTACTTTAGAGTTATGAAAAACTGATAACTCCAAAATTATCACCTGAGTCATGTGTTTCTATCTCATTTAAAGTTTTTAACGGTCTATTGGAGTCTTTGATACTTTGAACAAGAAACTTAAGATTCTGGACTAAGAGTTTAGAAAAGAGGAACTACTGTAAGATTACTTCTCAATCATGGATCGTCTAGAGCTCTTGATACCATATAATATATATATATATATATATATATATATATATATATATATATATATATATATATATATATATATAAAAAAAAAATATATATATATATATATATATATATATATATATATATATATATATATATAAAGAAAGGAATTGTATATTATTGAGTGTGTATAAAATATTACAAGACTTGTGTTATATATATACACAAAACTAATCCTAAAAGACACAAGTAAATGGACCTAAAACATGGATTCATAAGCCTAACATAAGTAAATGAACTTAAAACATGAGTTCATAAACCATGTACGCTAACATAAATATCCTCTCGTAATATCTAAAACACTCGTGAATACATACATTACATCTTATATGAAATTTAAGATTTTCTTTTTTTCTTTTTCTCTTGTCTTATGAGGAGGATTGTTGTAAATACTGGTTATTATAAAAGCCATAAGAGTTTCATATTACTTAGATTCCACGCTCTAAAAAGTTGTTATACGAACACAGTCTCAAAGTGTATAAATTGTGAGTCTTATGAAAGTTAGTTCAATGATGACACTTTTAGAAGCTCAATCTGGACTTCTGTAGCATGGACTGCTGAACTTGTTACTCTGAATTTTAGAACCACATCACGATACTTGTGAAAAGCTGCTTTCTTTTCAAAGCATTTGCTATCGGGCCCGGAAGTGGTTTGTGTTGCTTTCATTCATCAACTTCTTTATATAAAAAGAAATTGTAAGAGAAAAATAAAAGAAATTGATGTTATATTCTTTGCAAATTGAAAGTACGAAGAAATTGAATTCAGTTTTTTCTAGAAAAGTTTATGTAGAAACTTGTATAAAGAGGAATTTGCTAATTCAACTGGTCGGTGTGCTAAGGTCAACCAAAGAGGGAATTTTCATTTACATTATTGATCAGTTTTTTTTTTTATCTGAAGACTCATAAATTTCTTACGTGTTTTGATTTAAGTTTGAGTATTATTGTCTCCGGGGAAACTCCTGTGATATACCTAGTAGCGAAGAAGAAAAGAGATTAGTGGTTTTGATTGTTTAGCAGAAAGTTAGAGAGGAAAATTATGTAGAAGGACATTGGTATGCATTAAAAGGAAGTTGGCAAGAGAAGCATAAAGTGGAGAGGAAACGAAAGTTGTGATAGGCTGCCTCCTTGACTGGGTATGTTTATTGGTCCCCTACCCCTTAAATAAAGGGCAATGTACCCCTTTGTCCAGGTGCTCTATCCCATCTACCTGCTTTTCAAGGTAATCATAACAATAATTAGTTGGCATTGTAGTAGTAATAGTGGCAGCACCAGCTGGAGTTACCAAAAATATACCACCTACACAATTTACTTTCACTCATCAACCTCAAGCTTTTTCTCATTCAATTGCTTAAAATATAGCAAAATCCTACTAATATATCTACCTGTCCTTTAGGGAGGAACTTCATTTTTCTTCAATAACCTTTCATTCTATAACTCTAAGCCCAAACTTTGAAAGTGACTCCAATTATTGGAACTTGGAATTTCAACCTCACTTTCTTTTATACCCAACATGCCATCGTCTCCTAAACTGGGAATGTTTCTACCTCCGGATAACACTTCTTTCGCTCTATTCAAATACTTTAATATTTGTTTTCATCTTTCAAATCACCCACTAAATCATAATTCACTTTCAAATTATTACAAAATTTACCTTTCAAATACCCTTCCTCTTCATAATGAGTTAAACACGTACTTAATTAATAACTTCAAACTCAAAACAATGAAGTCAGTGACACAACGAAAATCAAAATTAACAAATTATTACTTCAGCATCAAGTCAAAAGTTAAGTTCGTTATTTTAGACATATATACATGTTTGGAGTGTTTAACGCAAAATCAAATACAGCATTAATTACATTTTTTTACTCATAAAGGCCTTACTACTATAAAACATAAACATAGACATAGACAAACGTTTTGTACGGTGGTACTTAGAATATTTGATTTTAAAAATAAAGAAAAAAGTAGAAGATTTTCTTTATAAGCAATTCAAAGTTGTTTCTTCGAGTTACATATAATTTTCTTTTTTGCTTCTGTTTTATAATAAATTTATCTAAATATGTAAAATTATTAAGAAGTATTTTTTTTAAAATACACAAAAGACTTATTGTTTATTGACACCTCAGAACAGTTTTTTTACCAAGTTGTTTTCCATAATGTGAAGTCAAACCAAATCAAAACAAACCTTTTATCTATGTAATTAAACCTACTTTTATTTTTCATCCACAAAATTGTTTTCGCTTTTTAATTTTGTAATATTTTTTTAGCCTATCAATTTCCCTTACAAAATTCTTAATGGAAAGATATACAGAAGCATCCAATCCTCGTTTCACCTACCCTTACAAACTTTATTGAATTATATATATATATATATATATATATATATATATATATATATATATATATATATATATATATATATATATATATATATATATATAAATATAATAATAATTATTAACTATATA
>Ga0214543_1000711_pt1 | contig 58704 bp, 39 predicted proteins | sample CNSS2metaG_FD_160094 | JGI IMG/M metagenome (GOLD analysis project Ga0214543, IMG submission 160094) | Root nodule microbial communities from cowpea collected in UCLA plant growth center, Los Angeles, California, USA - CNSS2 | ecosystem: Host-associated > Plants > Roots > Nodule | place: USA...
TATATATATATAAACACATATATATTGGCGGCTCAAGAGTTTTGAGGCTTAAAAAAAACTTAAAAAATAGGTTTTTTATTTAAAATTTATTTTTTGAGTTTTTTTGATGTAAAATATTAGACCTTTGAATATAATTTAATGAAAAAAAGTGCCTAGAATGTATATTCTTAGAAAAATTTATATAATTGATTTTAATAAAACAATTTTTCACAAATAAATCTCTTAAATTTGTGTCAACAAACAGAATAAAAACAACATGAACACAAATATAAACATAATTATCTAATATGTATCGTAAGACTTATTTAATCGATAAATTAGAAATTGTTTATGTGATATATATAAATAGTTTATAAAATTATTAAAATATTTTAAATTTATTAACTTTATTATTAAATTATTAAATAACATATGACGAACGAATGATTAGAAGATTCACATCACACTAAACAAAATAAAACTAGAAAAACTTAATTAAAAAATATAATTTTTAGTGGGCTATACAAATTTATTAAAACTCAATTAGAAATTCTTAAATTTAAGAGAAACTTCAAGCTTAATTAAACCTATAACTATTTTTTTTTTAAGATAAAATTTGATTTTTTTTATCTTTCGAACTTTTGATATTTTAAAAGCCAGCATTTACCTTTTGCAATGATTTCTACACTGGAACCTTCAAGCTACCGATAATAAATCTCATAAATATCTTGGAACTAGGGAAGATAATATACCGCATTTAAAGTTTATTTTCCTCTGTGAAGTTGTATTTCACAATGGTGTTTGGCTTAGTCCCTTCAGCTTCTTGCGTGAAACCCAATGCATGAGATAGTTATAGAATGTTACAACGGGAGCAGGTTCATCTCTTTTTTATTATTATTATTTTTGAAAATTGAAAATGAGTGTCAATGAATCCGCTCCCATTTTTAACACATTATCTATATATATAGCATTCACCTTTGCTTCGGGAATGAATTCAGGTTAGTCTTCTGCCAAGAGAGGACCTGTGATTCCTAAAAAGAAGATCTTTCTACTGTTCCTTTGGATATATATGAACTCTGGTAAATTTAGTAAACCAAAATGCTGAACCAGGAAAAGCTTATTATGTAAGAAGATGGTAGAATAGAAAAGTTTTGACTATTATTAATGAGAACTGGTTTTAGTTATGTTGTTTGAGGTCTTGTGTAATCTCTACCTTTTACTGAATTTATGTGTTTTTCGTTACAAGTTAATACTAATATTATTATTATTATTATTAATATTATTTAAATATTTTTATTACAAAATTTTTGGTTAGATCTTTTTCTTTCCTTCTCTTATCTCCGTGCACAACTTTTTTTTCTTTTTTAAGTTTCGGAAATAATATTTCAACAAATTTTTTTACTCGTTTTTCATAATATTGATGTGGTAAGGGAGTTTTAAATTTTTTTTATTGCAAATGCTTTAATGAAACTAACCGTTACATGTGCGCGAGGTTTGCTAAGACAAAGTGAAAGAGAGAGAGAGAGAATGAAGTGGTGGAGACAGAGAGAGAAGGAACGAAGTGCTGTAACGGAAGAAGCATTGGAATCCTCTATGTGGGTAACAAGAGACAGCGACCACTAGAAGTGCTCGACGATAACTATTTGATAGTCCACACTGGAGGCCACTTTCACTATTCTCATTCAATATCATTCATCTAGACCATTGCATTGCGAGTTCGGTGTGCTTTTCCAGTGGTTTGTGTGGGTTTGCGGAGACTACGGCGAATTGTAGTCGTCGACGGGAAGGATTTCATCATCCACACCGTTGCATTGTAAGTTTGTTGTGCTTCCATTACAGATTTCCATAGCGTCTTCGATGATGATGAATGATTTTTTTTTTGTAAAGTTGTTACCTTTGGTGGGAAATTGTTTTTTTTTTCGTTTTTGATGGAAGTTTGCAAAACTGATTTGGTGGGGAAGAATCCCCTGAGTTTTTGTAATGGGTCCCCACATGAACGACATAGTTGTTGTTGAAGTTTGGCTGAATATTAATTTGGAACTCTGTTGTTCATTTATATGTTGACAGTTTTTATAAATATGCAATTGTAGTGTAAAAATTGTAACAATACTCCCTAGATTTTAACGCTTTAGTCCCCACTTATTTAAGCTTTGACTTAATTTATATTTTTGAAGGACCAAAAGCACCCATGTTAGTCAATATACATTGTTCAGGTTATGGAAATTGTATGATGTACAATGTGTGTAAGTGAATGCATTGTGTGATCACAAAACCATATTGAAATCTTTTTTAAAAGATGCAATTGCAGTCTATAATTTACAACACTACTCCCCACATAATAATTGTTCACTCCCCACTTACAAATGAGTTGAGGATTTTTAGAATTTTTAAGCAACATAAGCACGCACAGACTATGGTTGATATGCAGTTTTTCGATTATTGAAATTGTATGTAGAACAATGTGTGTTACGATATTTCAATTTTTTAACCACCTCTAAGTGCAATTAGGAATTTGCAGCACTGCTCCCACATATTAGTGGTTGACTCCCCACTTACGGGTTGACTTGAGTATTTTGGCAATTGTCAATTAAGAAAGCACCCACGTCGGTGATATGAAATTGGATGATGAAAAATATTTTTAAGCGAGTGAATAATGTGAACCCAAATATGATATTTAAATTACTTTTAAAAAAATCTTCAACCTGGAAACATAATAACCAACATCACTCCGCACATATTGATGCGTCACTCCCTACTTACGTATGACTGGAGTATTTTGGCAATTATCAAGACAACCAACCATCCACTTTAGTGAATGAAAATTAGATGATGGAAAATATTTTTAAGCGAGTGAATAATGTAAATTGGATAAACCCAAATACGATATTTAAATTACTATTAAAAAAAGTCCACAACCTCGAAACATAAGAACAAACATCACTCCCCACATATTAATGTGTCACTCCCCACTTACGTATGAATTGAGTATTTTGTTAATTGTCAAGTAAGAAAGCACCGACGTCATTGAATGGAAATTGGATGATGGATTTTTTTTTTAAGTGAATGAATAATGTGAACCCAATACGATATTTAAATTAATTTTAAAAAAATCTGCAACCTCGAAACATAATGTCCAACTAAACTCCCCACAAAGTAATGGTTTACTCCCCACTTACGTTTGACTTGACTATTTTGGCAATTGTCAAGACAACCCACCCACCCACTTGAGTGAATAGAAATTGGATGACAGGAAATTTTTATAAGTGTGTGAATGATGCGATCCCAATACGATATTTAAATTACTTTAAAAAACTGTAACCTAGAAACATAATCTTCAACATAACTCCCCACATATTAATGCTTTACTCCTCACTTACATATGAGTTGAGTATTTTGACAATTGTCAAGTAAGAAAGCACCGACGTCAGTGAATGAAAATTGCAAGATGGAAAATTTTTTTAAGTGACTGAAAATACGATATTTAAATTAGTTTTAAAAAAACCTGCAACCTCGAAAGATAATGTCCAACTGAACTACCCACATAGTAACGCTTTACTCCCCACTTACATATGAGTTGAGTATTTCGGCAATTGTCAAGTTAGACAACCACCCACCCACTTGAGTGAATGGAAATTGGATGATGAAAAATATTTTTAAGTTAGTGAATGATGTCATCCCAATACGATATTTAAATTACTTTTAAAAATATTTGTAACCTCGAAACATAATGTTCAAATTAACTCCCCACATATTAATGCTTTACTTCCCACTTACATATGAGTTGAGTATTTTGGCAATTGTCAGGTTAAACAACCACCCACCCACTTAAGTGAATGAAAATTGGATGATGGAAAATATTTTTATGTTAGTGAATGATGTCATCCCAATACGATATTTAAATTACTTTTAAAAAAATCTGTAACCTCGAAACATAATGTTCAACTTATTTCCCCACATATTAATGCTTTACTCCCCACTTACGTATGACGTCAGTATTTTGGCAATTGTCAAGTAAGAGAGCAGCCACATCAGTGAATGAAAATTAGATGATGAATTTTTTTTTTAAGTTAGTGAATTGTGTGTACCCAATAGCACATTTAAATTATTTAAAAAAAAAATCTGCATCCTCGAAACATAATTTCCAATGTTACTCCCCACATTTTAATGCTTTACTCCCCAGTTACGTATGACTTCAGTATTTTCGTATTTGGCAAGTATGACAGCCACCCACTTCACTGAATGGAGATTGGATGATGGAAAAATTAAACAAACAAAATAAGGGTTTTTGAGGAACACCTTTCGACGAACACGCAGAGGGAAAGAGGTGTAATGGACTCACAACAACGGATCAATGCTACAGTGGGGACGATGAAATGGTTGTCGTCGATGACTTCCGGTAGCCGCTGTCTCCGGTTACCCACAGACACGGATGTAATGCTTCACACTTTCCAGCACTTGTCTGCAATGCTTCACTTCTCTCTCTCTCTCTCTCTCTTGCTGTCTGCAATGGTTCTTCCTTTCCACCACTTTCCAGCACTTCGTTCCTTCTCTTTGTCTCCACCACTTCGTTCTCTCTCTCTTTCTCTCCTCTCTCTCTCTCTAACAGTTAGTTTCATTAAAGCATTTGCAATAAAAAAAATTTAAAACTCCCTTGCCACATCAGTATTGTCAAAAACGAGTCAAAAAAATTTGTTAAAATATCATTTCCGTTTAAGTTTTCACTCTACTTTATAAAAAAGCCAGAGGAAATGAAATGAAGAGAACAAATAGGGGAAACCAGTTATAATTTCTTATTTTTAATATTGAAAATGTACATAATATTACATTTAAATTTAGTTTTAGTTTTGTGAATGCATAATTTTAATTTCTATAAAATTTATCTGTATATTTAAAGAATTTTAGTTCAATGTCAAGTATCACTTAATTATTAATTGTGATGATTAATGTTAATGTGTGATGTGTTGAAGTTTTCTAGTGATTTATTTATACTTTTCTATTTTGTAAAAGCTTTAAACAAAAATGATCATAGCTTTTGAAATTTCTTTGCCATTAAAAAAAAAAAAACCAAAAACTTGTCTACTTGTACTTATATGTACTCCTAGGGTTATAATTTTTAAGTTCAGACCTTATGAAATTAATTAATGCAACGAAATTAGATTAGAAAATATATATTACACACAGTTGCATGACTTTATGTTTAAATTAATTAAATAGTTGGAATACAACATGCATTTTGTATTTGACAAAAATAATCATCGGGTATATTTTAGTTATCTTTTATTCGACTCATATTGCTAACGAGACAAAATCTTGAACGTTATTGAAGTAAAAAAAAAATTAAATTATTCAAATATTAATGAGACTTATTAATGGGGCTTGTAGTGGAATATTAAACGTGAAAATTTCGAACAATTTAAATAAAAATAATCATAAAATACTTTGTTTTCTGGCTTTTAATTTTTCGTATAATCATAATAGTTTCTATTCTTTAGACCTCTATATTTCAAGAAAGTTAAAAATAATAAATTAGACGGTAGATATTTTAATTCTATTCTTATTATGTTTAAAATTAAAGTTATTGAGTTATATTTTGATACCATGAATTCTTATATTCTTAAATTACAGTAAGATAAAAACTTTATATTATTTATTTCAAATAATAAAGACATTTTAGAAAGTAGGTATGAGTAATATAGCATGATTGTAATATTTACAGATAAATGCCAGAGTTACTTCCACGTTTGGATTACGTCATTTATTATGAGCTGCAAACAGACCCTTGCGCTTCCCCATCAAACCCATTCATTAGATGGTATAAGAATTGGAAAGTCACACGTTCAGCATATCTCATGATGCCTATATATAGCTGTGACATTTCTGCTCTTTGTTTTCAAAGTGAGGTTGTAGTTCATACGAATATGGACTCTGTTCAATGTTTCAATCTTAACGGAGAGGAAATTGAGACCAATGTCACCAAGAAGAAGAGTGCAATCCTTGACGTTCTGGATTCATTTTTGGTTTCCTCAGCGTCGAAGCAAGTGAAAGTTATTGGGATCGATATTGAGTGTCATCTAAAACAGGATTCGGATAAAACCAAATGTGCCACACTGCATCTTTGTGATGGATCCTCGTGTCTTATTATCCAACTGCTACATATGGATTCCATTCCCGTGTCTCTGCTCAATTTTCTTCATCTTCCGGATTATACTTTCGTGGGTGTTGGCATTAAAGATGATTTGTATAAGTTGGACGATGAGTATGGGATTAGATGCAAAAATGCAGTGGATCTAGGGCCTTTAGCTGCTACTGTCATGAAGATGCCTCGTTTGAGTGGTTGTGGCATCGATGAACTAACCCGTGTGGTTAATAACCTTGATCTTCGAAGACATAGACCTTTAACTGCTGTCTTTAAGGATTGGGGTCAGTATCGACTAAGCAAAAAGCTTGCTAAACTAGCTACTGTTAATGTTTACTCTTATTATAAAGTTGGAACCAAATTGCTTGAACCTTCTACTTGATGATGTTCATTATTCTGTCTTTAATTTATTTTATCGCAATGAAAAAAGTTTGATGAGTTACTTGTTCGAAAGTTTTTTATTTTATTGTAATGATGTCTGTTAAGAGATACCTAATTTGTATTATTTTTCGTTCTCTTCAGCCAAAATCAACTTGTGTTTCTGCGGTCTTCTTCATGTAAAATCTATCGGTAATTGTACCTAACAATGCGGATGTTGCTATATGTTGATGAATTGTCTTAGCTTTGTATGATCTATTGACCTCTGTTATTGGTACGTGTGTCCAGTTCCAAAAAAAATTCCTCTCAAATGCAAGCATCAACCCAATTCAAGAATTTTAGTAATGGCGTGTAATGGTTCTAGAGAAAAAATTAGAAATAATGTCAAAGAGAATACTGTCGGAACAGAAATCCCTGTATTATTATCACTGTTAGTATATTAGGAGTATTCTTAAAGACATAGGACAACAAAAACGAAAAGAAATAAAAATCACTCTCTCGTTAGGGAAGAAGGCAATTCCACACTTCTAATGACATCTCCTTTCAAAACAAATATCCTCACTCAGTCACTCAATCATAATGGACCTTTTTACTCCTAGTTACTAGTGCTTCTTCTAACAAATGATCACAATAGCCACGTGTTCACTTGAGGTTTCTCCAAATGTATTCTTTATCATAACATGGCCATGAATCAATTACGGTGACTGCATGTTGCAATTGGATTACTAGTTGGTTTAAGAACTTTGTGAAGTGGTCCCAAAGAATAAATTTTTTTGTTTGCTGCAACCATATGATTGTCTATATTTGGGAATAGAAACACTGATGTCTAATACAATTTTAATAGTAACTATTGGTTAATCAATTCATTGTGTAATGTGATTTCATTTTAAGAATGAGTATTTAATATTACTCGTGATTATCCCTATGACTGTACATAGAATAATGATATTTTTATTATTAAATTTTTACAATTTTTTTATAATATGTGATATATTTTTTAAATGGTTTTAAAATATTGAAAAAGAGAAAATAGAAAAATGAAAATCAATTAAAAAATAACATTAAAGTTGTAAAAAAAAATTATCAAAATTTAGTAGTTAAAAAATAATTATATATATATATATATATATATATATATATATATATATATATTATAGTGAAGATGACAAAATATATATGTAATTAGGTGTTTCGAAAGGCATGTATGAATTCAGAAACACCTTCTAAAGTATTCGATCCGGATCATAAAAATAATTTTCGAATTAAATATTTAGGAAGGCATTTTCGTAGTCATAAGAGATAGAGGTGCAGGAACCGTGGGTTCAGGAAGATATAGGTGATCGAGGTGCAGGAAGACGTAGGGGACCCACAGGTGTAAAATGAAAGAGTGAGATACCTAAAGTTTTCACTTTGACTTAGCGGTAACCGGTAAAATTGGTAATTTTTAATTTAAGAGGTGCAAGAAGAAAATCCCTCGGATTCAAGGCAATTAGGCCCGAGTGTTTTTGTCTTTTGTATTATTCTTTTAGTCTTTTATTAGTCTTTATTTTTGTCGAAAAGTATTATGTCAGTCTTTTAATTTTTTTTGTTTCAATTTTGTTTTAACTTTTTTTAACAGCGATTATATTTGGTTTTTCACATTAGTACTCTACAAACAGTATCAAAGTCATCATCGCATATTAATTTGTTTTCTTTTTAATTTAACTTTTTTGAATTTTTTCATCTCTCATCTCTTAATTGTGTCATGTTACACAATTGGTGTAATCAGTAAATAACAGTCTAATGTGTCGGTACCATATAAGAAAACAATTTTTCTAAATTAAAAAATTTATAAAAATCACAAATTGCACATAATACTAACATTGTTTGTATAATAATAATGAAAATAATCAAGTTGAATCATTTTTAAAATAGTTATTATTAAATTAAAAAAAAAAATTTATTACCAACTTAATATTTTTTAACAAAAACAAGATAAAAAAATAATTAAATACTTTTTTTCCTTTGATTTTTAATCAAATTTAACTTCTCATTTTTCTTACGCAAACACAAGATCCATGTCTACTAGAAATACTCCTCTGCTACAATCTTTCTTTCAATCCGAGTATTTCTAGGTCTAAAGCACGGAAGCGTTTCCAATAACACTTTAACGCTCAAATCATGTATTTGTATTAGAAAACAATACATACAATATTAAATATATAAATAATTATTTATAGTATTATCATGGATTTTTAACTGAAAGAGTTTAGATTACTTAGATCAAAACCTCTCTAGATAACCGTAGAGTATTACTAAGTTGGCTTGTTTACTTAAATATTAGAAATATAAATATATAAATAAATTAGGAGAAAAATAGGATATCTATTATCCAAATACGATATTTTGAATTTTCTTTTCAATCCTGTCAAGTATCTCAACTTTAAATAGCCACTTAACGCTAATATAAAATGTCTGTGCATAGCATGGTAGAAAGACTAGGAAAGATGTAAAATTTTGAACATGATTTATACATTTAATTATTTTATTTTTAATCCTTTACTATTATTAATTTGTTAACTTATTTCTCATTTATTTTTCTATGATCTGCTTTCTTTATTTTTACTTAATGTAATTTTGGAAGTAAAAAAATGTGATTAAGAAATTTATCGACATATGAGTATTATTAAAAAAGTTGTAATTAAAATTTTATTTTAATCGTTTATGTTGACAGATAAATAAATTTTCTTCTAAAATTGTTAAATTGCGTTATAAAAGAGGAGGAAACGCCGAATAAAATGTTTAAATTTTAAAATGGAAAATAAAATACTATATAATATATATAATAATATATATATATATATATATATATATATATATATATATATATATTAAAAGGTAAACTTCTTTTCTCTTTTCTTCTTTTGATATCTCAAAAGCGAGTATTTAAAATTTTTATTTGAAAAATTATAATATAATTTTTATTTTTTATTCTCATTCTTATATTTTTAATGTGATTCGGTGTTAATTATTGATTCTCCTAAAAAAATAATGAAATATATTAATCGATGATGACACTAAACCGTATCAAGAAATAAATAATGAGACTAAAAATTGGAAATTATTGACTTTTTTTTATTTATCCTTTGCAACGATTTCCACCTTGGAACCTTCAAGCCATTGATAATAAATCTGATTGATTAATCTCGGAACTAAGCAAAGATAATACGACGCATTTAATTTGGAATTTATTTCCCTCCTGCCGTTGTATTTCGCGATGATGTTTGGTTTAGTCCCTTGAGCTTCCTGCATCAAACCCCATTCAAGATTGTTCTAGTGTGTTACAACGGTAACTGCGTTCTTCTGTATCTCTATATATAGTCCTCACCTTTGTTTTGTGAATGAATCCAGGTTAGTCTTTAGCTAATAGTACTCAGTTTCAACTTGTTTCAATGGATTCTGAGAATGAATTTGACGTGAATGGAAAGCGCATTACAACTTATGTAACAAGGAGCAAAGAGGGTATCAATAGTGTTCTGGAATTTGTTTTTTACGACAGTATATCCAAGGTTGTCGGTTTGGATATAGGAAAAAGTAGCACACTATATCTTTGTGATGAATTTACATGCATTATTATTCCTTTGTTGCATCTGAATTCGATTCCCGAATCACTGATGAATTTTCTTTGTTGGCCGGAGTATACTTTTGTTGGCGTTGGCATTAGGGGAAAGATGGAAATGTTGGAGACGCAGTTTGGGATTAGATGCAGAAATGCAGTGGAACTAGGACCATTGGCTGCTGATGTATTGGGCATGGCTCATTTGAGAAGTTGTGGTGTTGATAAACTGGCTCTTGAAGTTATTGGGTTTGATTTTGGAAGACGGAGGCTTGTGAGTGGGTTGTATGAGGATTCTGATGCTAATGCATTCAGCATGCAACAAGCTGAATTTGCAACTGTCAATGTTTGTTCTTGCTACCACATTGGGAGGAAATTGTTGGAGAAAAGAGCTGCTATTTCTGCCAAAAAAGGACGTGTGATTCGTAGCAAGAATTGGCTTGTGCGGTTTGGAATTCGTAAGTGCTCAAGATCCGCAGTATTTGTAATGATTTTTCTAGTGTTCCTAGTAGGTGTCATGAACTCTGATGAGTTTAGAAACCAAAATAGTCATAGAAGGAAATTTTATTATGTCAGAAGGATGGTGTAATAGACAAGTCTTGGCTATTATTATTGAGAAGTGTTGTTTCTAGTTTTGTCTGAGGTTCTGTGTAATCTGTCCTTAGTATTTATCCAATCGTATTTCTCTGAAATGATTGTTTATTTATTTATTTTTTTACCAGCAAACAATATAAATATATATACAACAGACGCGTTTTGGGTGTCTCATTGGATTTTACATTGATTATTAGGAAACCAAATCAACCTAAATAAGTCTATATAACAACAAAGTTTGGAACCAAAAGAAGAATTTACATATATCAAGTCCAATGTTTGAATTGCAGGTCCAAAACTTTACACATGGAAAATCATCTATTATCTTTTTTGAACTTTCTCTATTTTAGTTCTCAAGTATTCCAAATAGCTATTCAAATTAATGCATATTGTTCTCCTTGTACGTTTTGTCAATGTGTTTGTTTCATGCAGTATTTTGTTCCTTGATTGTACTCTGAGGTAAATTAGAAGGGTGTTTCACTATTAGTAGAAATCTATCCTGTAATGGAATAATGCTCTGTAAAATTATCTACACAACACCATTGGAGATATAAATTATTAGATTCTTCCACATCAAAATCTGATTAGATGATTCTAAGTTGCTGATTTGATGTATTCAATAGAATACAAATTTCAATTATTATAAGAAAAATAGACATTACAGACTTTATATTTCATTCATGTCCAAACATCCAATCACACTAAAGTAAAATTTTCTTCATTTTTCCTTATTTAAATACAATTTTATTTCATGCATTCCAAATAATTGATATTTATAAACCTTTTTATAACTTTTTTTTTATTGAAAGCCGCCAAAAAAAATTATTGAAAATGTATATTTTACTAATTATGTTATACTCTCTTCGCACTTTCTCATTTATTACACAAGTTTCACAATTTTTTTTGTAATTTTTCAAGTTAAGAAGAAGTGTACTTTGTTTTCCTCGTCTAACTCACATAGAAAACATGATATTTCTAGTAATTGTGATCCTCTCCTCCTCATATTTATTTTTATTGTTATTCTATTTATTCTTCTTCATGCAAAATATTATGGTGATAGGTTACTTTTAAACTCCATAAGATATTAAACAGCTCATAATTCTCCCAAAAATAGAGTTTTTAATTTATAGTATGCAAATTTGACCAGGAATTTTTGTTCCTCCTCATTCCATACTCAAAGGTCATTTACATCTCTGTGCACCGTGCTTGATTTAACAGTTTTTTAAAAATTATATATTTTCTTTATCACAAATTATATTATTATTGAAAACATTTTACTAAAATAATCTTTGCTGTTGAAAACGTTATATTTCGCTATACTTCGCAAAGAAAGGAAGGATAACAAAAAAAAGAGACCAGAGAGGAAAACAATTATATATTCTTATTATTGACATTAAAAATGTACATAGCATTGGCATTGCAATCAATTGTATATATAAAGAGAAGAGGAAAAAAAGAGTTTTATAATATAAAGAGAAGTGAATATCATAACGTAGAACTCTAGTATATTTACATGGTTTGTTACTTACATGGTGATCTATTATGAATGTACTATGTACATGTATATATTAAACGCCATGACATTTTGGTTTGAGTTCAATCTAGTATCATATAAATTCTCTTTATTAAATATAATTTATTTTAACCCAACAAGTTAGAAATAAAATTAATGTTATTAAAAAATATTTTTAATATTTTTAAAAGTTGAGTTCGAAATTAGTTTCTGATAAGGAAAATACCATATTAATTTTTATTGGTTGGAAAAAATATGTATATCATAAATGCAAAAACGGGAATAAGGAAAAATAAAATTAAAAATAAAGAAAAAACATAAATGTATCTTGGTTTGTTAAATATTACATTCTATGTTTTGGTTTTAAAATTTTTTTTGCTTAATTTTGGTCTCATTGTCTATATTGGTTGTTTTAGTTTATAAAACATTTATTTGTTTCAAATTACTTATTTTGAAAATATATGATATAGATTAAAAGAAAAGATATATACTATTCTTTTGACACATATAATAAATTTCAAACATAATATACTTCAGGATGAAAAGAAATTAACTTATAATTAAAATTTAGTATAAATAAATTTAAATAAGAGAATTATATTTTATAATAAATTACTATATTTTAATAAAGAATTATTTTAAAATTGAGAAGAATAGATAATCACTAGAAGAAACATAGTTTTAGTGTATGTTTGATTCAAGCGTCGCAGAAGCAACAATTCACACTGATTGAATAAAATCAATTCTCCAACGGAAAACTATAATTAGTTGTTTCTTAGTGTCAAATTTTTACTTTTTAATTCACATATACCGATTTTTTTATTAAAATATCAATTCTAACTAATTTTATATCACTTTGATACAAAAATCAAAAATCAAAAATCCAATCCGACTCGTGAGCCAAAAATTTTACAACCCGACTCAACCCACCACGGGTTGATGGGATAAGTGGATTGACTTACTAACCCACATAAAAAAATTATTTATGTATTTATTTTTAAATACTCAAATATTTAAATAATTTTTTAAGTAATTCATGAGATGACAATCACAGTAAAATCAAGAACCAATGTTCTCATTATACTCACCACCAATATATGATGAATTGTTTCCAAGAAAGCGTCCACATAGTCTAAGAAAACATTGCTAATATTACACATTTTTTGTCATGCTATCCAACAAAAATATAAATAAAAAACTACATATTTTTGTCATGCTAATTTAAAAAAAAATTGTTCATAAGACGGTTGCTTGAGTAATTTAGTATAAATACTATTCAAATATTATTGAGCAATATTCTAGTATTTAAAAATATAAAATTGTGAACATATATCATTAGTAGTAATAAATAATTAATTAAAAAAATTAAAAAAATTGTAATTTTTTTTTTGTGGGTTAAGTGGGTCAATGACTCGAACCCGTTTAGCTCGTGGATTAAGTGAGTTTGGTTGAATTCAATCCACTTTTTAAAAAATTGAATTTTTCTAAATCTAACCTGATTCGAGTGGTGAGTCAGATTAGCTCACGAGTTGAAACTCATTTTGACATCTCTACTTTTAAATAAAACTTTTTCTTTCTTGCAAGAATATATATATATATATATATATATATATATATATATATATATATATATATATATATATATATATATATATATATAAGGTTTAAAGAATTATGTACTTTGTTTATAAAAGATGTTACCCTCTGACTAGTTAAAAATGGCTATATAATTTTTTCTGTCATTATTATAAAAAAGGTTAAATTATGTAGTTAGTTTATTAAATATTTTTAATAAGATTAAATTTATTTAAATTTAAATTTTTTATTAAATTTAATATAAAATTGTTTTAAAGTTATTAATATAAAAAAATTTAAAATTAATAAATATGTTAAACTTGTTTATTGATTGTTTTTTTATAAAATAAAAAAAATTTATCAACTATTTTAAATTTTTAAATTTTCATTTTACTTTAAACTTTATTTATATTGATGTTTTACTACATAGTACTTTAATTATATTTTTTTTATTTAAATTTATATTTTAAATAATTGTATATGTCTAATATGTATAAAATTCAATAATTTAATATAAATGTTTGACTTAGTTTAAAAATAACAATTATACAAACTAGCGAACACACAACACGTGTGTTCGCACTTTATAATTTTTATAAAAATTAAAGTTAAGATCAATAAAAAAATGTATAATTAATTTTTAAAATAATTGTTAAATGTAAAATTAAAAAATAAAATATATACACACAAAAAGTTTTTAAAATACTGATTAAAAATAAATTATTTATAAAATAATTAATTTATAAAATAGTTAAGGATAAAACTGGAATAATGAAATTTGGACAGAAAAGAAGATATCATTTTTATATATTGTTATAGATTCAAATGTTAAAATAATTTTAAGTAATTTTTTAACGATTTAAAACAAATAAATTTGAAATTTTTTAAAATCAAGTTTGATTTAAAATATAAATTTAATAAATTTAATTTTGTTATAAATATTTGTAAAATATTTATATAATAATTAAATTTTGTTTTGATTTAGTGAGCGATGAAATTGTTTAATTTTTAAAAAATTTGGTACTGAATTAAAGTAAAATAAATAAAATTATGGGACCAATTTAAGATTAAAACAATGACACATGTTGTACCGTGACATATGATAATGTAACTGTCATATAGTACTACGTGACACTTGTCATTGTCACATGACATGATATTAATTCGAGATGTTACGAATTTTAAATTTTTTTTTAAACTCAAAAAAATTCAAAAAAAAATCAAAAAAATTTAAAATAACAACGTACTAACACGCAACACCTCCCTACAATTATTAGTAGTACACGTAACACACCTCAATGCAATGTAATATAAACAATGCCACATGTACACTACTCCGTTACTGATTCAAACAATATTACAGAAAAAGATCAAATAAAACACGAAATTACGAGAATGAGGACTATTTTAAACATTCGGTCAAAATGAAGACCATTTTAAACATTCTGTCAAAATGAGAACAATCCGCTACAAACACTACGAAAATGAGGACGAAAAATGTATTTAAACCTTATAACAAATTTCCTAAAATATAAATCGCAACACATCAAAAGAAACATACATAATTAAGATTTCCCGACAAAAATATGATAAAAGCATAATTTAACTTCGGTACACCCAATAAATCCCACATAGCTTAAAAGTCGAGGTGAAGCAAAATTTAAATACTCTTACTTCCCTCCATCCTCCAACGTATTTTTTAAATACAAAATCGTAAGGGAGTCCAAATGCTCCAAAACAGACCATATTTCTGAAAAAATAACCCTTTCTTTTTTAGCATAAACAATCCTAGATTGTTTTGTAACGCGGATTTTCTAAGTTTTTCCAACATTCAATTGTCCTCAGAAGTATAATACCTCGATGATTTTTTAGAATCGGAAGAGTCAAACAAGCTAATAGTTTAATTTGTGCACAGAGCATCACAATTTCAATTTTCAACAACAAAAAAGGGTTTGCTAATCATGCCTTGTCCTGGCCCGAATTCCAACTTCTACAGGTACAAGCAGTTCTAAACATTATCCAATTCTTTTTGCAATCTTGCCGGTGGAGAGAAGATACCGTAGAAGTTTTAGGAATTGAATCCTTTTTTCTAATTAATCAATATCTATCACTTTTTTTTTTCTTCTTCTTCTCCAGAAGAGTGGTTGGTAATTGATATGGAAGTAACTGCAATCAATCATCGTTGTGAATTGAGTTTCTGATATGGAAGACGTGGAGTGGCGTCGTTTAGCCGATACTTTTACTTATTCAACTCTTAAATGTGTGTTCATTCTCACTTTTAGTCACAATCCATAATAGCCCTCAATTTCTGCATATGGGTAACTTTGATCTTTCTTAAACCCTTCAATTGATGCTTCAAGTTTGTTTTTTTTTTTTTTTTCATTATTTGATGGGGTTGCATAATTTAGGATCAGTTCCGACTACTTCAGAAATGTTTGAAGTGAATTATCTAATTTGACAATTTTCTAGTTTATTTCACCTTCTTTAATTTGCATCAGCATTAGTGTTTTTTTCTGGTGACGTTTTTCGCAGCAATTCTTGTAAGTACTGTTACATCCGTGTAGCTTGTGGCAGCGGAGTAATGTTTTAACCCTTTTTGTTTGTGCAATGTTTCTGCAGCTTTAGTGTGCGATGATTATTACTCTTTAAGTCTGTGCAGTGGGAGAAGCCTTGTATGATGGAAAGAGTGACAGAAATAGCAGGAAGAGCACAAGGGTTATAGCTGGTCTCATTCACACTTTTCATCTTCTTGCTCTCAACAAAAATGCTTATAGACAACAGGTACACTCTGAAATCAGTTCCACTATCACACTCAGCTATATCTAAGAAATCAGCAAGCTTCTTATCCTCTTTAATCTCAGATTCTTTCTAATCAAAGTTTTAAATTGCAGTGTGTTCACGATGAATCCAAAAACCTCAGGCTACAGACCGATTTTGGAAACCATGTTTCTAATTGGTCGATCATCGTTTCAAAAGTGTAATGTAGTCCCATTGAATTTCGTCTTGCTTTATCTCTGATTTATGAATAAACTTAGTTGTCTTTCAATGGCATATGTTATGGTATCATTTCTTTATTTTTGCACAAATATGACAATCTTCCTGTGCATTCTGATGTCATATTCCTATTTCAATAATTCTACTTTACAGATCTTCTGCAGGAGTAACCAAAACAGGGTTTATTGGGTCAAAATGGTGTATTGGTAGTATCGTACATTCAAAACCATTAGCGATTGCCCTCCTCTCTTTTCCCTTCCCCTCCCTGCGTAGATAATTATATTCTGGCTGCTTCAAATGAATTATTTTGTATTTTTGCGAGGCATTGAGGATGGTTAGGCTCTTACCATTTCTGGCACTTGCACATGCCAAGTTTTTGCTTCTTGAAACTTGATCATATGGTGAAAGCTAATTTTTTAAACTATAAACTAATTTACTCATGTTTATTTTACAGAGTGACCTTTATTTGGTGCTAAACCTTAGTCTGCTACTTTATTTAACTTGATAGAATTATGCAGGAACAAATCATGTTCACCGGCTGTCAGAAACAAGTTCCATTGTTCGGCAGGTTTAATTACATTATTCTCGGTCGCCTGAATTACCAGATTGTTGAAAGTTATTATGTTATCATTGAGACTTTTAAAATTGCTTCAAATTTTATCTTCTGGTTTGATATCAAAATTTATCACTGAGATTCTTTATACGGCTCAAAAGAAAACACCTAACATCCGCCTCTGTCTGACAGAAAAACTATTCAAATGTTATTCACTTTTAACTCTACTGCTGCAGTGCTATGACTCTATGAGTCTTGATAACTGAATCAAACAAATATAAAAAAATTGTAAGTTACATAACCAACTTGATACACTCTGGTATTCTACAAACGCACCCTTTCTTGTATCATAAGCTATTGTATTTGGTTATTTAGGATTTAACTCCTCTCAAGTAATTAAGTAGAGTTCTAAGAAAGAGAAGAACTACCCATTGGTGATTTAAATTAAAGTATTTTGTAATCGTAATATACTCACTTTCTCAATTTACTTGCAGCAGCTAAATCTTGTTATTGGTTAACCTTTTTGCAATTTTATTTTCATTCTTGGAGGAAGTTCACTGATATACTGTGTGGGTAGTTTATTGAATTGATGGCTACATAAGTAAATGGTCCACTGAAATGATGTTAATTAGAACTGTTTAAACCTGTTGAGGTAGCATAATTCAGGTGATTGTAAAACAGGCCCCCTCCCACAAGCACACCAAAAATTAGCATGGACATTTTATTTTATTTTTCTGAATAAGGCGTGCTATTCGCATTTCATGATGCGGTGCCAGGCTTTTCCATTTCTTTGGTGGGGGCAGGTTATTGCTGCTGTTGATTCACGTTCATACTCGGCTTGTCAATCAAAGAAATCTTTAGATTTTTATTCGTACTTGGATATTGCTTGTGGGTGAGAGAGGAATAAGAAACTAAATTAAGCCTACGAGGCAAGATAAGAAGTGTGGCTCCACTACTACTGTAGGCACCACACGATTAAGATTCGCTGTCTGCTCGTTGCATTGCCAAAACTTTAACTAGGAAAAAATATTTTCTACATTGAAATTGGACATAAAAGGCGTTGTTGTAGTGATACCATGTGATAAACGGAGCCAAAATATCCGTTTCATGAAGTCGTGTTGCTTTTCATGTTGAAATTCTGATTGATGGAGGAAGAAGTTCTTGTGGTTTCTAAAAGGATCGGTGGGGTTATTTATTCCCTTTGTAAAGAAAGTTTAATATATTATTTGTTTAATGAAGTCAACAAGAAGGCCTAGGCCGAAATAATGGAAGAAATAGGGAAATGAAGAGACAATTTTGGCTTTAGAAGAAGAGAGCAGGGTAACCAACCGATGATTGCCCACTTCGTGGTGAAGGATTTGAATTGGATGCAATGTATTTGGCATTTGGCGTTAAAGAGAAAGAAAACGAAAGCGTAGAAGAGAAAAAGAGAGAGCTGGTCCCAGTGGTTTGTTTGACGGTGGCGTGTCGTATGTAACATCTCACAATATGTTAGCCTATGCCTATCTATCCGTGAACGGCTATATATCAAAAACTTCAATTATTCTTGTTCACAATGAGAGCCTCACCTGCTCGATAAAACAAAACTTGTAAACGAGCACGAGACCTATCTTTGATACCTTCATAAATAAAGCTAACATGTGTCGTTATCAAGATCTATTCCATCATAGTGACCATATCACACTCGATATGCTAAGCTTGTATAAATTTTTCTCCTTTTGTTTATGTTCTTCTTTAATTCCCCCCGTCTCCGCCACTCTTCAATCCGTGAATAGATTGCATCGCGTGCAGGATACAGAGAGCCATTAACTCACGCACCTCAAAATGGATCGGAGAGTAGTTGAATCTCTCTTCCCATTTATAACCTCCTCTCCATATTGGGACAACGCTTTTACCACCATATCCTCCTAATTTCAAAAAACAAAACAAGCCAAACCAAGTTTCTACACCAATTGTTCGTTCCCGTTTAAAAACCTTAACCTAACAATCTTCACTGCTGTACATCTGTGAAATCAATGCACATTCCTTCAACTAGAACAAACAAAAATACAAGACAAAACCAGGAGTCAGACTCAGAATATTAAAAAGAAGACACAAGTCTATTTGCCTATTTCTTTTTTATCATTTCCACACACGCCCCAACCCACCAATCAATGCTTTCTTCCCTTTTCTTTCTCTTCTTTTCTTGGGAGGAGGATTGTTTTTTCTATACCATAATAAGAAAATTAACACCGAAGCAAAAATAAACTACAACCAGGAGTAGTCCCTGCATTAGATCATAATCCATCTTGTTATACAGACATAGTAATCATCGATGGGCTATGTGCAAAAAGCTATAAACTGGGTTTTACAAGTGTATATATATATGATCATGATCACTAATATTACCATCGGTCAGGAAGAAAAATTACATGTACCAGTACTAGAGTTCTCACCTAACTCTCATAGGAAAAAGTCAGCAAAAAATAAACCACATAGAAGCATGAGTAATGGAGTTATCATCTCTACTCTTCTTTCAACATGTGCGAGGGAACAACATCTTGAAGAAGTCCATGGTCTCTTAGAAATGCATTCGTCCCCGGATTACAAAGCCGTCTCTCTTGAGTAAAACCCGCGTTCTTTGCAGTGGAAGAATCGTTGTAAGGGAAGCCCAAAGAGGACAATGTGTTGAAAATAAGTTGTTGTTGATGTTGGTGCTGCTGCTGCTGCTGATACTGGGATAAGTAGTTTCCTGGTTGTGGAAAAACTGAAGCAAAGTTGGTAGCGTATCCCGCGGGGACACCCGAGCGAGGCATAACTGGGCTTGGATGTGTGTGTTGGCCTTCGTAGGTTGTGACTACCACGCTTGGATCAGTGAAAGATCGCTCCACGCGTTTCTTCACATTACATGAGACACTGGTGCAACGATAGTAGCTCCTACATGTGATCCACACATAGTATATTCCAAATGTTAAGGCTATTTAATTGATTGATTAATTAATTAATTTGTTTGGTGTAACTTGTGAGTGAATTAAACGAATTAAGATAAAAGTAGGGAAGGAAGGAAAAGTAGGTAGGTGCAGGCAGTGTAAGAGTTGAGATTAGAGTTTACCGGGAGAATTAAATCGGATGTTACCTGGGAAAAGGGCTGTTTTTCACGGCCTTTTGACCGTACTTCCTCCATCTGTACCCATCTTCCAGATGATCGACCTCGCTTTTCGTCATGAACGCGAATCTTGGTTCTCTCTGTCTCTTCTGATTTGTCTTCTTGGGCTTCAACCTAAACCCAATAAGAACCAGATCCCAGAAACCATCAAATCTTAGAACCTTCCTCACACATCAACCACATCACATGTATTCTTATTTTATCTCAAAAGCAAAACATAACTAAGCAAAACAAAATGTACCCCATGATCTCGTTACTTTATCTAATTGGATCGTCAAACACCTTCTCCCTTGCCACATATTCAACCCAAACAGCATATAAAAACACGTACTTTATATACCAAATTCTGTGTTCTTCACATCCCATCAACCATTCATTTGTAAAATTAACTTTTGAAAATGAAAGCTTCATCGCCCCGCCCCCAACAACCACAAAAAATGAAAACAAAAGTTATACTAGACTAAGGTAGTCTTCGCTGAGAAGATACCAATAAAAAAATACTGAATACTTTCTTCCACAGAATTAAAAACAATCCACCATGTATATATATCAGTAATCTTTCCACTAGAAAAAAAAAAAATCCAGCAATCCCCGAGAAAAGAAAAAGTGATGAGATAAATAGAAAAAACCCACTGTTTCTTAGTCTTGTGTTGTCCTTCTTCTTCTTCGTCGTCATCTTCTTCAACTTGGTCTAGGGTCTTATTCTGTTCATCATTGACAGCATCACTGGATGCAGATGAAATGGAAGAAGAGTTGGGAGTGGCGGGTTGGTGGTTCAACACCTCGGAACACTCTTTTCCGTTATCAGATGGAGCCTTAACTGTGGAGTGATGAGGCGCAGAAACGGTGGAAAGTTGAGGCAACTCAAGCAGAGGACTGTAATCCTGCACACCCAGTAGCTCCATAAACCCTAAAGAGCTCTTTTCCACCTCAGAGAAATCAAAGGCGTTCGAGAATGGATAAACGTTTGAATTATAACAAGGGAAAGAAGAGGACCCAACAGCATCCTCAGTCTTCACAACCATCTCCTTCTTCTCCATATACCAAACGAGTTGATCTCTCAAATGCTCAAATCCTTCATCTCTCACACGCCACAGACTCGAACTTAACACTAGTAAGAAGTGGAGAGAGGTAGGGTTGATCTGGTTTATAGCTTAGGTGTGTGTGAAAGAGAGAGAGAGAGAAAGTTTATGAGTACTTTTGGATTTAGAAGAAAGTGAAAACTGTGTGGAAGGAACAAAGATAGAAATGAAGGCGAGATTTGACCGGCAAGTGTAGGTCATGGACTGGTACGGACAAAGCTGAGCCGGTGGCAATCAATGCATGCCATGGTCGACGCTTTCATACGTAGCATTTGACCCCTTAACTGGTTTAAGGTGTGTGTGAACGGGGTTCCGCCATATCCTAGATTCTAACGGCGTTAAATGATTTTTTTTTTTTTTTACTCTCCGTCTTTTCTAAAAATGCCAAATTGTAATAATAGTGTTCACTCGTGTGCAAGTGATCTACGAAATCTGATCACTCCTTCAAAGTTTATCGTCGTTTTCTTAATTCTTTAGTTTCCTTTTTTCTTTTTCAACCTACCTTTTTCATTATTATATTTTCTTTCATGAAGCTTTTTGCAGCGGGTTTTGGTATTACGCCAACTTGTCTTGCAAACCAAAGTAGCACAGGGATTCGTGAATAGGTTAGGAAGAAAGTCGTAAAAAAAGAAGAAGATGGCAGTGACATGGCTAAACAAAAACTAATCCTAAAATCCTTAAATATATTGATTAAATCGGTGTGCCTAATTTCCTCCTCTTGACTCTTGTGAAATCAACATTTGAAATTCCCAAAAAAAGTAAGTTCTCGTAAATGTAAAGGGAAACCTAATTTACTACATGTTGTATTTTGTTTGGTGTATAAAAACAAACAAAAGTTAAAAGAAGTATAGAGGGAGGAAAACTAGAATGCAGTAGAGGATTATTTTTCATCCATTGATACACTTACCATAAAATATGATTCGTTTATGGTTAAACAGGGAATTGTACCAAAGTGAGTGTTCCAATGAGAATATACCTCATTGCTGATGGAAGCTTTGGCTGATTGATTTCGATTTGGTGTATAAATTGGAAAGAAACTGATCTGGTTATAGTTGAGTGTGTAAGAGAATAGTATTCATAAAAACTTTTGTTGCTAAACCGACCATATCCGAGGGAGGAAGTCACACATAAAGGATTCGGAGCCACAAACCTTAAGTTGTGTGAATATGTTTAAGAAAATCAGCATACCTATGTATTGTCGGTGGATGTAATTTTCTTCCGGGCAAAACTATAAAACCCTTACTAAAATGTTCTTCAACTTGCATCGTTTATCGTTGATTTTTGTGTATGTGGATTAGTGTTTGAAAGTAAAAAGATAAGAAAAAAAAGGAAAAAAGTAGCATAGGAAGAAGATGTGGAAGGAATGGAAAAAGGTTATGCACGTGTGGTTTTAAGTGAGCCACGACCACGAGAAGCATGCTGACATGGTTTCCGTGTGTAAGTACTTGACTGCTATACAGCATGCGTCTCAATAATTAGAATTTGTTGTTCTCTCATTTGAAGATATTGATTTTTGTTGGGCATGAATGTATATGTTTACAAATGAACATAAAGTTTTGAAGGGTGAGAGAGAGAGGTCCTTTATACTTAGAGTGCGATTCTGTAATAATAAATAAGGTGTTGGAGTTTTCTGGAATGAATAGCTTCTGTGAATGTTGAAGATCTGTTAGGGATGTACCTTGTTGTACGTCACCTATTCCTCTGGATGCATGCCCGCAGAAAAATCAACTTCCTTCGTCCCTTATAAATTTAATTAACTTCCAATGGTCCCTACTACTACACTATTCCCTATTCCCTATTCTATCTATAATTATTGTATAGAATTATTTATACTGCAAAATTCAAATTTTGAAGGTTTTGGATACGAAATCTTCTCTCAATTTTTTATATACATTTCCTCATGTTATAGTTTGCTGAGGATGTAAGGATTTTCGTTTTCTTTTTAAATTGTTGGCTGACATGATTGTGAATTTATAGTGTACTGTATGGCTCATCGGCAAATCGGCCAAGCGGACCAAGGTCAAGCAGTTGCAGGCCGCCCGCTACAGGCGGACCTCACCTTGGACGCTGAGGCGACAATCCCTTCAACGTCTCAGCTCTGAACACGCTAAATCGACTACCCGTCGGTTAGACGGGCTAGGCACTCCCTCCGCCTTTAGTTCCATTTGAACTTTGTCTCTATCTCCATGGAGACCCTCTCACCATAAGGACACCCGTCAGGCCGTACGACCCTCGGTCAGTCAACCAAGCCAAAACCTGGATGAGTCAGTTAGAAATTAATTAAGATAATACAAGTCAGTAATCAAAATTAAAAAGCAATTGGGCTATGATTAAGAAACCCTAATCATAGGCTCATACCGAAAACTACAATTAGGGCCTGAGGTAGGTGGGTGAGGTCGCATTTATTACAATAGTTATTATTACCCACCGATCGGCCTTAACTAACTTAAGCATCAAAGCCTTCTAGACAGGTACACCGATCACCCGCTTGACCGAACGAAGGAGGGGAAATATTATATTGAACGGAGGATTTGACGAACTAATTAAGAAGAACGCAGATAAAAAGGATTAAATGGTAATTTGAGTGTTGACAATAGATGCTTGGTCCCTATACCCGAAACATATAACATCTTAGTTAGACGTTAGACGGTAAATTCAAAATTAATCATTATATACATCACCACATGAAACAATTTATTAGAATTAAAACTGAAAAAACAAAATATATGAAAATTAAAACCAAACTCATGATGAAAAAAATACAAAACAAACTCCTTTTTAAGTAAAAACCAGCTATTATAAAAAAAATTATCGACTAATTACTAGAAAAAAGGAAATCAAACATTGGAAGTTTTGTCTTTTATCAATCTCTAAATTTGGAAGGTTATCAATACGAGAGTTCTCTTCATGAAAGACATGTGTCACTTTTATACTTTGTAACATCAAAGCTTTTCAAGCATTTTTGTCATCTCTTAAAAATATCACAAATAAATTTGAGGAGAATTTCATTTAAGTTTGATTCTCATCACAATAAAAAAAATTCATTTTATCCTTATAATACATTGGATTCCAAGATTGGGAGGAAACACCCATTATTTACTTGATTATAAAAAGAAAGGATTACATTAAAACAAATACTAAAAGTTAGGATGACAAGTAAACTAACTATTATTCGAACTCTTTCACTTTGAGGAAGAATTTTCATATTGATTGAGTCCAAGTATAATATAAGTAATATTTAATTTTTTTCAAATAAGTATGAATGCGAATTTGGATGTATACATGTATGTTTTATAATCGTCCTCATACTCATTTCGATACCTATTCTCATTCTCATTTAAATTACTAAAATACTTATAATTCATTAGGTAACATTAAGAATTTATATATATATATATATAATTCTCTTAAGCTTTATCTTATAACTCTTTCCTTTTCTTTTCACTAGAGCAAAAAATGATGGTTGTGTGAAAACCACTCTTAAAAGTTCTCAATAGATTTATTATTATTATTTTGTAAGTGCAAAAGAGACAACGATTCTTTTTCAAAAACATTTTTTAAAAGTTTAACTTTCGACTACAGAGGTAATTATCATTAATGTTTATGACTTATAAATATATCAATAACGATTCTAGAACCATCTTTTAAAAGTTTTTTTCAACTGTTGTCAAAAACATTGTTTGAAATAGTGTTTCTTTCGCTACATACTTTTTTTTTTCTCTCTTCTAGTTATTTAGCTTTTTTAAATCTATAAAATCCACTCAGCCAAGTACTTTTTCTTTTATCACAACCTTAATATCACATTTCCTTTTTTTTTTTACATTTGTGCGATTAGGATCGAATGATTTATCATAATTTCAGTTAATCAAATAGTGTTTAAGTCTCATATTTGATTATTATTTCTTTTTAATTTTATTTATTTATTGCTTATTTTTTTTATATGAGAGTGTTTGACTATCAATTTTGAGTATTCAATTGTGTAAACCTTCATTTACTGGTTAATATAAGACTTTTCATTTTTTATTCTCTTTGATTCTTAATTTTCGTTTCATTTAAAGAACTTTTGTTTAAATAAAATAATTTTTATTATATCTCAAACTAGTTTGTTATCTGAAAAGTTTTATCAAATATCTAATACAGTTTTTATCCTATCATTTCCTTAATTGTGCATTTTTTTTCTTTATATGATTTCATTAAATAGAGTATCAAATCATTTTTAGGGTACACATTTCATCATTTTTAGATATTTTTTAATGTTTTTATTTATTGTTTTTTTTTATAATGAAAAATATTGTTTTGATGAATTTTTAAATAGTTATTTTTATTTTTTAATATATTCTCATAAGTGTAATTTTATCACTACAATCATTTCAAGAAATTTTATTTACTATAATATAGTATAATATAATAATTTAAAGTCATTTTAATGAACTTTTTTTTTATCATCATCCAAGATAAAATTGAAGTTCAAAAGATGAAAAATTTATATATAAATTCAAATTATTAATATTAATTGAGTTGGATATGCTTCTACTTCCTAAATTTTAACGCGAAATTACAATTTGTCCATGTCTTAAACTTTAACAGTTTGGTCCTCAAATTTTAAAAATGAATAGATATAGTTATTCTAATCCTAATTATTTTTTATATGTCAAACAACGTTTCAAGTTGATGTTTGAGTTGTTTACATCATTTGACACGTTTGAGCTCAAATGTTGGTTTAGAATGTCATTTAACATGTAAAAAGTAATTAACATCATTAAGTTAAAAGGACTATATGCATTCATTTTTAAAGTTTGGGATCAAATATACCAAAGTTTAAGGCAACAATAATTACAATTTCACATTCAAGTTTAGGGACTACAAACATATTTGACCCTTATTAATTAATTTTTTTTATGCAATTTCATTCAAGTGGTGTATTATAATCTTTATTATTGTACAAAAAAAAAATATTTCATTAAAATTCAAAGAGTAAGGTAAAGAGACATTTCAAATATTTTTAAATTTGACTATTTGTTTTCTTTTTATGATTTTTATTAAAAATATATTTTTAATTTTATCAACTTTATTTCATTAATGTTTTCAAAAATTAATAGATCACTAGTGTAAATATTGGCTTTGATGACAACTTATTATGGTGGTTATAATCCACTTGCCATAATAAGCGAAGCGATGACAAATTTGTAAATATGATGAGACTTTCTATGTCAACTTTAGATATAGCTCACATAGAAAGTGGGAGTACAAACAATTTTGTAACAAAATACAAAACTTTCTATACCGACTATCACTAGAACTGCCATTGTAAGTGAAAACGATGACAATTTTGTAATAAAATAGAAGTTTATAATAAAACTTTAAATTTTAAAAATGTTGATTCATCATTATAACCGATATGATATCTTTAATTTTCTTCTTTTCTCCTCCTTCTCGTTGCAGTTCACCCTCCTCCTATCAGTTGTCCTCGTTCTCTACACTCTTGTTGTCACTCTCCTTGTCGTCTCCTTAAAATTTATCCTCTCGTCTCCTCCTCGTCTCCTTGAAATCTCTCCTCTCGTCGACTCGTTCTCCCTCTCGTTTTGGTGGCTCTAGTGCTCTTTGCGTCACTCTTACTTTCATGCTTTTCTCTCTTGTAGGGTTTTTGGTAAACATAAAGAAGGTTAACCTTGAACTATAATCTTTGTTATTATTCTTGTTGGTGATTATTACGAATATAATTTGACTGTGAATATTATGACAATGAACTCTAATTGCTTTCGTGCCTCTACTTCATCTTCTTCATGTTCGTTTCAGGCTCTCATCTTCTACTACTACAATTTTACCCTCGAGTTTGTGCACCTCATCGTCAGACCTACAATGATGCCTTTGTTCACTTCAACCTTCAGTGCCCTTCATCGACATTGTTTGAGACACCTTCGACTAATGATGAGGATCGTGCCAAGTTGATTGACATTCTTTAAGATTGGAAGATTGATAGATATAAAGAAATAATCAAGCTGGAACTGAAAAACCCAAACTTTGAGTTCTAAGATTGATGGATGAGGCCAAAGATGCAAGGATGTCATATGCGGTTTTCTATGTTCGTTGAGTCTATAACCAACATATAGAGTTTCTATGGCCTTAATATTTTTGGTATATTTACAAACTGAACTATTTTTTTTGCAGATAATTTGTTTTCCTAAAAAGTATTACGCAATGTTCGCTTGAAGTGATACCACTGTTTGCAGTTATTTAAGATGACGAATTTGAATACAAATGCGTGTTCTTTTCAGTCGATATGCAGAGAAATGGAAGCGCAAATTTGCGGGATCGTAGCGTTATCTCATCCTTGCTACCAAGCGAGGATTTGAGAGTGATACTTCACATTTTACAAATATAACCTTGCACGTGGTTCATATTATGCAATCACGTGAGTGTTATCTGTGGATTGAGCAATTGCTTTTCCTTGTGTGTTGCCAAGATTCCTAACTATTGCACCACTACCTGAAGATTCCTGATGACATACAGATTCAAGATTTCGCATTTGAATTTGCTTGGGTTGCTTGGGTTTGGACTTTGCCATCAAATGGGAAGGTTTGCACATCTTTTTCATTATGAATGATCATGGAAGGTTTTGGAGTGGACATTCCCCATTGTCATCTCTCTCGTTGAAGTTTAAAGGTGAGTGCAATGGTATTATGGATGGTGAAAGTTATGGAACATGAAGCAAGATGTTTGGTTGTGTGTGTGAATAGTGGAAGAAGGTGGTGTATGAGTGAGAGAGCACCCGTTACATAACCGGTGGGATGTTGTATGTGTATGTGGCACCAGTTACGTAACTAGTGATGGTGTTGTGAGAGAGTGACATCGATTACGTTTATGTTGCTAGTGTGTAATAATATATATATATATATATATATATATATATATATATATATATCTAATTATTATTATAATATTTGTATAAAATAATTATTAATAATAAAAATATATATAAATATGTATAATAATAATAATTAAATATATATATATATATATATATATATATATATATAATATTAATATATCAAATTGTATATATAGTAATTAAATATAACTAAATAATAAAAGTAATATATATAAGAAATCATTTTATATATTTTTACCATCAAGGGTATTTTAGTAATCTTCAAATTTTCTATTAAAACATTTTTTTAATCTATCACATCACTCAAATTACTCACTAACTTTCACAAAATTTATTTTCAAGTTCACTTATTTTATCTTTTAAATCCATTAAAAAACTACACATATTCATCGACTTAATTCATCTTCACACTCTCCGTTAAATTTATCGTACCAAACAAACACAGCTTAGTTAATTACAAAATTTTCATTAATTATTGTATCTTCCAAAATAACAATATGCAGGATTTTTTCATAATTTTGTAAATAAAAAATTTACCTTTTATATACTGAAATAAAATTAATAATTTTAAAACCCTGTTTGAACAAACATATCTTAATAAAAAATTATTTTAGTTATAATTAATCATAGGTAACTAATTAGGAAAATAATCTAATTTTACATCATGCGTAACACATACGTTCGTCATCCAATTGTTCTTAGATTCTTTACATCACTATCTTTACAACCTTTCTAATTTATTTATTTTTTCATTTGGTTTCTTCTTTCTCTCCTCCTTTTCTCTTTTATTATTTTGTACTGAAGAGACAGTTTTGCAGAAGAGGATATATTTTGGTAGTTCTTTCATAAATTCAGTGTCATTTTCAACATCTTTAAAGAAAAGAAAAAAAAAACTTAATTTTGAACACATAAACATACCACCCACGTGATTAATTAATGTACGTACGTAGTACACAAATTTTGACTGCCAAAAAATACGTAAGAAAGAATACCTTAACTTAAGGTCCAATCCACACACTGTTTAAAATAATAAGCTCTAGGATTAAGTGAGATTCTATTTATTATATATTTTTCATAGAAATAAGTACTGAAAATTTGAAAAGGTAAGGAAAATGAAAGGGAAAGGATAGACGCAAAAGGGTTTGTTTACGTAGAAAACTGAAAAGATTGGGATAAAAGCAACAGAAAGCAAGATATACGGTGGCCGGTCTTTAAGGGGTGATGGGTCCTACCTACTCTTGTCCATCGGCAAGTTGTAAGGGATTTTTATTATTATTATTATTATTATTATTATTATTATTATTAGGGCCAAATAATTTCTTTTAGTTAATCAACTGTTTTAGATTTTTTTATATTTGTGAGATGAAGTGAGAAAAGAAAGATATTAAAAGTTTTGAAATGATTAAAGAATGATAAAATTTAATCAAGGAATACAACATATATAATTTAAACTTTTAGTAGATATTAAAATCAAAGAATGGAGATTTTACCATGACTAGATTGAAACATAAAGACCTCATAGGGTTAACAACTGAATTTCAAAAATTACTAAAGATTTGTGTCACATAGGTAAACCTAAAAGTTTCATATAAGTATTCTTAATTTTTGTTCCGAAGAATTTTTTTTGTTCTTAAATATTTGGAGATTTTAATTTAGGTCGTTCCGATTGATAAAACAACTTATATAATTAGAAATCATTTTCTTTAATAACAATGTTAAGACGTTGATGTATTTAACGTTATTGACTCATTGGTCGTATGATCACTTGAACACACATAATTCTTTGGAGTCAAATAAAAGAGATAATGAGACTAATATTTATTATAATTCAGCCTTACAAATTCAATTATTATTTAATGGTACTATTTTTCTGGAATGTAAGAAAAAATTATCTAATTATTAGTGAAGAAAATATATTGAAATCACTTAATCAATTGCGCATATTTGAGTTTTTACAATGTCTTTATTTAACATAAACATATATAGATGTGGTGACATTTTTACAATTTTAGCGAACATTTATGTTTCGATAAAAGCCAAGGCATAAAGGGTTTTTTGCCTCAGTTCTAACATAACCGAGGCATAATGTCTCCAATTTTTTTTTTAAATTTGCACTCTTTGAAATTTTTTATTTGAATTCAGAGGGATTGGGCCTCGATTCCCTCCAAATTGAGGCATAAAAGCTATTTTGCCTCAGTTGCATGTCACCTGAGGCATAAAGCTAACATGTTTTAGGTATTCTATTCGAGATATATGGTGTCAAGTGGTCTCAAAACATAGGGAGAATGGTCAAAATTGAACTTTATGCCTCAATCTTCCTTAGAACTAAGGCAAAATTAGACTTTATGCCTTAATTGCTCGAATAATTAAGGCAAAAAGTTAGGTTAAAAATCCCCAATTCAACTCAGATTGCATTGTTCTTCGTTCTTCTTCCTCGTGAAGTAGCGTTCCCTTGTTCGAAATCATCGTGAGTTCATTGTGCTGCAACACCTCTGCACCAGTTTCGTACCAGTTGCGTCACTAACGAATCACCACTTTGTTGCCCTTGTTGTCCAACGTTTAATCCCACTATTTTGCGGTATTCTATTGCCTTTTTCTTCGTTTTTGGTTGAATATGCCTGCACCATCAGTTTTTGCTTCAAACAGATGCAACGTTAAGCGTTTTGCGTTTAGGCATGGTGATTGTAGGTGCATTGTTGACATACTGGTCTGAACATATCTGGTGCCGCGAGGTGGAGATGGTGGCAACACAGTGGTTGTGGGATTGCAGATAGTGGAAGCTCTAGAGTTTCTGATTCTACTTTTTTTTTTAAATTTTTAATGACTGTTATATCTCGATTGCCTCCAAAACTAGGCAGTAATGCTCAATTTCATGCCTCGGTTCACAATTGAAGCAGAAAGGTCACCCCTTTTTACCTCTGTTGGATATGCCTCGGTTCTTAAATCGAAGAGAAATGGTCAAAATAACCGTGACCAAAACCCTTTCCTGCATTAGTGTATAGACTTCGGTTTCATGAAAAAATGAAGTCTTTCAAAATGCGGTGATATTTTTTAAATTATTCGCACAATTCGATTATAAAATAATTGAAGTCTATACTAGTATAGGCTTAATTTCTTTAAAGAACTAAAGCATATAGTTGTGCAAATATTTTCAAAGATGTCACTGGTGACACTATTGTAAATATTTTCACAACTATAGGCATCAACTCTTTAAAAAACTGAAAGCTATTGTTTCTTAATTCAATCATTAGTTGTAAGAATAAAATATTGTAAAAATAGAGTATTTGTATACAAAAATATATGAATGGAAATTATTAAATGTGTTTTATTTTTCAAATTGATACGAGAGGTTAGAATTATTTTCTCTAAGGTCTTGGAGATCTTAATTGGAGAGATGATAGAGAAACCAATTACACTAGTAGTTTAACATACACATTATTTCAAATGAATCCAATTATGATGTATGGTAACAATTAAGGTAGATGCACATTAAAGAAAGAGAAAAATTGTTCTACATCGTGGGAAGGTGAAGCCTTCGATAGAAGAAGATAATGGATATGAAAAATGGTATGCTAGAAACAAAAAGATGTTTGTCGTGTCCATGAAGCCAAACAAAAGTGTTTGTGCTAAATCAAAGGATATTCACTACAAAATAAAATAATAGAACCTCAATTGAATATTTTGGAGAGTTGGTTGACAATTTTAGGGATTTAGACCATCATGACAAAATATTCACAAAGGACCTTGATAATATGAAGTCATATTAGAAGTAATGAATTGAAAGATTCAAGATGCATATATTTCTGACTAGACTAGATAGTGATTTTAAGCAAGTTTGTGGAGAAATCTTGAGAAGCAAAGTGGTGTCTAATTTAGAGGCATGTTATGCTTTGATCCGAAAAGACACATTTCGACAAACAAATTTGAAAGCAGAAGATGTGATTTTTGATTTCACATATCTAATGACAAGGAAGTAAGCAAAGTAATCAAAATATTCTAAAAAATGTAACTACAAGTATACTCAATGTAATAAGGATGACCACATAAATGAATGATGCTATGAAATCATAAAATATTCAGAGTGGCAGGATCATAACCAGACATCAAAGAAGAACTCACAAAGAAATTCAATTGCTACAGTAACTAACAATAGGAAAAGGATGAGAAAGACATGATACAACTATAGTGGTGATGATTACAATGATAAGGCTTTAATAAGCATGTCCACTACTATATATGCATGGATACTTAATTTTGTGTGTCCTTATCACATGACTTTTTGATGCTAGAAAAATTAACAATCTTAAATCTTCCTCACAAAAAAATATTTCCATAACTAAGGACAATACATTCATTATCATTAGAGAAGGAATCTTCTCTATTTCAATCAATTTGAGACTCACTAGTAATACCATATTTCCTAAGAGTAATTATATTTGTAACAAAAATTTGTCTAACTCAGATGTCGCATTTATAAGTCAATTATCTAGTGTTGATACTTAATAGTGTGTTGGAAGTTTTAGCTAACTCCAATTGAGATTCTTGCAAATAAATGAGACATGGGAATTAAGAGATTGTTTAGTTGAAAAAAAAATCAATAAGATGTTGATGGGTGTATCCTATAAAATTACTTTCTTCTAGCTTGCTAATTGAACACAAACAATGTTCTACTTAGAAGCTTTGGTTTTGCTTAAAACTTTTTGTAGCGTTTTGGCATTATAAAACATGGTATGTCTCTTTATTGTTTTTCTTAAATAGATTTATACAAACTTTGAAGAAAGTAGTTATTTAAAAAAAAAAAAAGGGTCGTTGAACAACTTTAGCTCTTTTTCAATATCTTTCTTTTTTGTTTGATGTGTTTGATAATTATGGATGCATTAAATGTACTTCCCACAACAATGAATGTTTTCTTCCCCTTCAAGTAGTGATGGATCTTGATCAAAAAATTTGAAGGGCCAAAATAATATAATCAAATTTTATATATTTAATAATTATTACTAATATAAAAAAAAGTATATATAAGTTAGTATTGAAATCCTTGTATGTTTTTCCTTAAAAAAATTATAGTTTTGAAATTGTATTTGATATGAAACTCATTTTAAATAAATTTTTTTAATTTCATCTCTTTTCCTGGATATTTCCATATTTGAGAACGTTTTCTTATAATAAGTTCCAAAGAATTAATGTGAAATATTCTGCCTATATAATTCAGAAGAATTAATATGAAACTTCCCACTTGTAATTCTTTGAATCTTAAGAAATGATTCCCTAATTCAACAATTGAATTCTTAATATTATGCTTGAAAATAGGTGAAGAAGTAAATTTGTATTATTTTTATCCTCAAAGTATCTTTCCTTTTACCACTTAAAAAAACGAACCTATTATTTTATTTTTCATCAATATACCTATTTAAAAAAATTAAGACTAAAAAATAATATATCAAAATCTAACAAAGAATTGAGAGACGTAATTGCTAAAAAAAATATGATAATCAAATCACATTTAAGAAATGGTTATGAAAAAAACATATAATACATCACTTTTCTTTTTATATTCATAATAAAATAAATATACAAAAAACTAATAAGATGAAAAAAATAAACTAAATGTCAAACTAATATTTTCCTATAGAAAGGAGAGAGTTGTCTTTTTAATCTTAAAAAAGAATGGATGAGAACTAAGAGCCAGGAGAAGAATAAATTTATGTCTAACTTTCTATTTCTTTTTTAAAACAAAAAAAAAACAAAAGAAAAGATGCAAGAGTAATAGATGAATATAATATGTGAGAAACTTAAGATGAGGAAGAACAAAAAAAATTTCTCAATAAATTTTATTATTCTTTATTATGTTTAATTTTTTATTTTATTATTTATTAATATTAAATATTATATTTTATAAAAAAATAAAAAATAAATTTTAAAAAATTAAAAAAAAATTTAAAAACATTTAAAAATAAATAAAAAATTTTTGGGGACCATCGCCCCATTGATTTCTATTAAACATATATCTCATACAAAGTAGACAGTTCTCTCAAAGGTTGCAATGTTTTGTTCAGGAATTTTGTGAAGAAAAATAACTTTTACTATATTTTAAAAGGGTCCTTTTATGTGACTTAAATGAATCACTTTTAGCAAACAAAAAGTAATATTATGGCAACTCTTTAAAGACAACTCTATATAAAATGTACTTTGACTAAAATAATAATTAAATACATAAAATGAATATTATGTTTTTAGATAATCATAAGATTATATTGATTAATCATAATAAAAGAGGAATTATTATTATTACCTATGAGTTTACTTGTAGAAGAAACAATAAATGGGTCATGCAAGTTAGAAATAATAAACCGGTGAAGATAATGTAGTTTTTTGTACGAACACTCCCTGTATAATAGAAAAAAAAACATGATACATTATTGTTTAAAAATTATGATTAGTTTGGAATTTGATGGAGCTTGTTTCTGGGGCGGGGTTTTTGATTTCTAAATTTTGAGTGTTACGGTGATTGAGGGATGTTTAGATAAAATAATTGGTAAATCATTGGTTTTGCACACACAAGTATCAATCTGGGACTGTGTTTGATTGGGGTTGGTTGCTCGTGGGATACGTTTGGGGTGCTCAATGTAGGGACAAAAACAAACAAATTAAATAATAAAAACTAATTTTGTCTTGTCGCGATACGTCACCGTCTTCTCTTGCAAGCCCAATATGCAGCAGCAACAGTAGCAGTAGTAGCAGGTCCCCCAACCCTAGAATTGACCACTGTCACTGGTCCACGCTACTTATCCCATTTTCATGCCTAAATTTCTATTTTTCTATAAATATTTCCCACTTTTTTTTTTATTTTATTCTTCATTATTCTCTTGCCAATGCAATGCTCTTATTGCATGCCACATCGTTTCTTTTCTCCTCAATTGCATGTGATGAGGATGCACCAGAACCCCCACTATATATTATTCAACTGTTATTAATTTCCTTGCATATTGCAATCATCATTAGTTTCCACACTATATTAGAACAATTCCTAAGTTTTAAGTTTTAATGTGTTTTATATCAAAAGAAAAAAAAAATGAGAATAGGGTGACAAGAGCTTTTGTTGTTGGTGTTGGGTAGGTAGTACTTTATAAAAAAATTTCTTTGGTATAGTATAAAAAGAAATGAAAACAAATAGAATATTAGAAAAAGTGATAGGGTGTGGAAGCCGTACCATTGGTTGGTGTTGTGATAAGTTACAGGAGGTCCATTATTGGCGGGTCATAAGCTGAAAAAAAAAATGGTTAATTGGTGGCATTAGTGGTTGCTCAAACCCTCATGATTCATGTATATTTGATATAAGATTTCTTACCCCACCTAACCGTTACTTTTCCTCACAAATCACCCTCTTAGAGTGCTCAACTTATCCTTTTTCATGACCCAATTTAAAAACTAAATCAACCAAATCTTTATTCTTTTCCCTCTCAATCTGTGGGAACAACAACACTTTCTAGAAGATTGACATAATTTAAGGCAAGAGAAGCTCCGGCATTTAGCCAAATCCTACTCGTGAGTGCCCATGAAGCTTCCGCGTTCCGATTTCTTTCCTTTTTCTTTAGTAAGAAAACAACAACCAACATTTTAAATTATTTTGGCGTTTGGATCAGTTTTCACACCCTCAAGGTGCTCCTTCCACATGGAGTCAAGTCAAAATTAAAATAAATAAATAAATAAATAAAAAGTAACACTGCTTTTGTTCTCACCAGCATTCAAATTCAACCCCCTCTCAAGGAAATAATATATAAAATATCTTTTGCTTGCCAAAGAGTAACACCTTGCTGAGTCAAGTATAAGAGACAAACATACATCCATAAACACTTTAAAATATACTATCACTAATTATCTCCTTTTTCTTCATTATACGTCTTCAATATCCTATCTATCACTGTCTTCTTTCGGCTAGGCCAGGCAAATTTTTATTTTAGATTTAACTTAACTATCTTCACTTTTGAAAAAAAAAAAAATCAAATGCGTTTTACCTCTTAACAGTGGTTAAAGAATCGAACTTTGTGAAGACTTAGTTGTGCTATGCCTAATTAATATTTTGTATTAGTGTTTTTCTTTTATTTGTATTTATGTATTTTTATATATGAGCGAAACAGTGACCTTGGAATAGTTTTCGTCGGTCAAAGGTGCCTACCGACACCTCTATAAGTCTGGGAATATTTTTTTTAACAGAAATTTCTAATTCAAAACGGTATGTTCCAATTCCTACACTGGCTCTGATTCAAAGTTTAAAAAGTGTGGAAATTAAGGTACCAGTATTCCTCCATCATCATCATCATCATCATCAACGACAATTAATGAACTCGCATCGCACGTCATTTCATTTTCTGTTATTAATTTTGTGTTGGGGAAAATTAGTAATAAATAATTGTAATAATAACAGTATTAATATAAGCAGACATAGTAATATTAATATAAGTTGTACTGTAAATGATATGGGTGTGGGGAATATTTTCCCTTTTTACCTTGGTGATGAGATGACCTTGCAATTTGATTGGTTTGACATAATAATAATAATATTATTATTATTTATGGGCATTAAAGTTGTCATAATGGTTGTGTGAGTCCCACTTGAAATGCAGAATGGCGTTGGAAATGTTCCAAATCCATGGCTTTTAGTGATAAAGATTAGATAAAAGAAACAGGGATCATGAGAAAGAGTGATCATGTGATCTTGTCAACACCTAAATTTGTTAAGTCTATACATTCAGTTTTATTCACTTCTCACTTCAAAAATAATAATAATAATTAACAATTTAATTATATTTTACATTTCCCTTTTGGAAAAATCACTTTTAGGTGGAGCTATGGACCTACCAATTCTTACCACAAATGCCCCATGCTTTGAAAATACAAATCTTAACATTTATATAATCTAATCTCAATCACAAATCACAACTACCACCTATACAACGTAGCTCCTACCTGCTAAATCAATACTTTCTGCTCCATTTCTTAACCCTGTCTCTCCTTCTTTCTCCTTTTAAACATCATTTTCTGTCGTTCAATAACAAACAATCACCTTTTTCTTCGACCTCTATATAATAACATCATGGCTTTTCCTTTGATTTTTCTTTCTCCATAATAAAGATAACATCAGGCCCAAGCCCATTTTATTGTAGACACTCCACGATGAATACCATTGTTTTCAAATACTTTGTTGAATAAAATTCGTTACACAAACATTCATTGAAAACTTTCGGCTTTTTCTTTCCACACCTCATTATTACTAACTGCACCCTATAAAAGTATAAAAAGATTAAAATACCCTCTTTACTGAGTCAAGCCACTGCTGCTGCATCATTGCTGTTGTCGCTTCCATTGCACTCCTAGAGAGGAAGAAAAGAAAATTAGAGCTTGTTCTGAAAAAAAAAACACTCAAGTTTCTATAAAGGTCGTTTTAGAAATCTGGTTCTAGAAGATATTATATACTTTGAAAAGCTTGTTCGAGACATTTTATTATGGAAAGCTCATTTCAAGAAGCATTTCATGTATTTGGAAAACTCTGTTCCAGAAATTTTGGAAAGTTTGTTCAAAGAGATTTTGGAAACGGACAACTAGAAAATCACTTTTACAAGGGAGGGGAGTTAGAAATTATTGAACTGCAGGAAGAAAGAGTTAATCATTTTACAGAAACAGACTTGCAGCCTGGTCATTTACACAATAGAGGCCCAATAAGAAAGCTATCAACCCAATATGACCTATTAAATCTCACAAAAGTGAATTAAAGGCAGTTTTTTTTTTCTACCCTTCCATAAACTTCTTTTGCACCCTATAAATTCTTGTATTTTAAATTGTAAAATTTAAAATATATTTTTTATATTATATATTTCGGAACACATAATTATAATACAACCTTTTTGTGTTTTGAATATAAAATTTATATTTCAAATTATAGAATTCAAAATATATTTAGATTCTAGATTATGCAATTAAAAATGTATTTTTTATTTTTTATTTTGAATATATAATTTGAAATGCAAAAAAAAAAAAATATACAATTTTGGAAGTGTAGGAAGAAATGACCTGGATTAAATTCAGATTATTTTGGAAACCAACCCAGGTTCATGCCCAAATGGCCATATATGATGAACGGGTTTTTCTTCCTGCACCCCCAATTTTTTTTTCCTGCACCTCCAAATTTGACTGTGAAGACCATTATATCCTTCAAAAAAATAAAAATAAATTATAAACTAAATATCTCTGTAGCCCGCACCCCCAAGAATGAAATTCGGTACCCCGTTTTCTGAAAGCAGGTAACATCGGTTTCTGAAAGTCGGTAACACCGGTTTCTGAAAGCCGGTAACACCATATTCTGAAAGTCGGTAGCACCGGTTTTTGAAAGTCGGTAACACCGAATTCTGAAAACCAGTAAATTTATGATTTATGTATCTTAAATTTATGATTCTCCTATAATATTTCTTCCAAATTAAGTTTTACCCAAATTAGTATGAACTCTAATTATGATTTTAGGAATTCTTTTATCAAATTGGCATGAACCTTAATTATATTTTTACCCAAATTAGTACAACATTAAAATATGAAATTTAAAGGTTCTTGTGATTTCTGTTGAAATGGTAAAATTTATAGATATATCTTGGGTTGCATTACAAATTCTGCTACACATAATGAATTAGTTGGATAACCTTGATTTAAAATAGAAATTAGAATACCTCTGTTGCGTGAATTCAATGATTTAGAAATATTAGAAATTGAAAAGTGCATACGTGAATCACTTTATGAAAATGGTTTAAGTAAAGAAAATGAAGAATTTTTTATTTAACTAGAAAATTAATTTATATATATAAAAAAAATAAATTTGGCACCCATAAAATTTTTATTCATGTTTGGCCACTGTTCGTATCTTGAAAATCGATAAAATTGGATTTTGAAAACCGGTAACACCGGTTTCTGAAAGCTGATAACACCAGATTCTGAAAGTCGGTAACACCGGGTTCTAAAAACCGGTAACACCGGGTTTTGAAAGCCGGTAACTCCGGTTTCTAAAAGCCAGTAACTACAAACCAATACAAACCAATAGGGTAGTAGTGAAATTATAAAAAAGTTGGGGGTATAGGAAGAAAAATTGGGGGTGCAGGAAGAAAAACCCATGATGAATTGCCTTAGCTAAACTTTTTTTTAAAACTAAAATACATCTGGGCCTATTTTGTTCTTTTTTAGAAAAAAAAAATCTCAAAACAGTTTTATTCTACTTTCAGAAGCCGGTAACACTGAATTCTGAAAATTGGTAACACCGAGTTCTGAAAACCGGTAACACCGAATTTTGAAAGCCGGTAACTCTGATTTCTAAAAGCCAGTAACTACAAACCTAAAGGGTAACAGTGAAATTATAAAAAAGTTGGGGGTGTAGGAAGAAAAATTGGAGATGCAGGAAGAAAAACCCATGATGAACGGCCTTAGTTTAACTTTTTTTTTTAAACTAAAATACATCTGGGCCTATTTTGTTCTTTTTTTAAAAAAAAAAAATCTCAAAACAGTTTTATTCTACTTTTATTTTTGTAAGAACAAGTTAATCTCACACTTAAGTTTTGAAAACTAAAATTAAAATTAAAATACGTATTCTTCGATACAGTCTTTTTAATACATTATTTTATACATTGGAAATTATTGAATAAAACAGAACCGTAAGTGGAATTCAATGTTTAAATGTAGCTCGATGTGGATCAGAATGAAGTTGGGAAATAGCTGGTTTGGAGCCTGACTTTAAAATTCACTTCCTTGTTTAACCATTGATAAAAACATTTTTGTCTTCTAAAGCTTAATAAGTGATTTCAAAGGATAAAACATGTTTATAATTGATTAATCATTAAAAAATATCATAAAATCAAATACACCTTTAACAAAATCTGGAATACTGCTAATATGCCCAGCCCAGTATAGGGCTTCACTGCTAATAAAAAATATTAAAATTTAAATCGCTTGCACATATTATCTGATGATTACTTTTAAATAAAAAAAATGTGGTCTATATTTTACTATTTTAGAAGATATTATCTGAGTATTTTTACTCAAAATATTTGTAAAGGCCTGATAAAAAGTAATTAATACCTAATTGGATCCCCCGTTGCTCCACTATTGCATTCGTCACTGTAGAGCATTCCAGTTTAAGTTACCGTTAACAACACGCCTTCCATGATAACAGTAAATTTCTTTAACAAATTTTTTTCCTTTTCTTGAATAACAAATTCCAACAACACTTGGTAAATTATTTGTTGTAATTTGTTTCTACAGAGCGGTCTTGGTGTGCAAAATATATTTCCGTGTAGTTTCATTTCGCACAACGGATAAAAAAATTGAGGGTTTGATAAGATCCAACGGCTACAATTATTTGTGGCGTGAGAGCCGATAGAAGCTTCTAGGTGTAACGGTCGCTCCTTCCCACTCTCATTCAAATACAGATACTATTACTGCCTCTACATATCTGTATCAGACGAGAGAGATTGCAGAGGCAAATTGCAGGTTTGTGCGTGAATCTGACGGAATTTCTTCATTACCTGCGTTCCTCTCTTTCGCGTTAGATTCACGCACAAACTTGTCATTTCTCTTTTCTTTATTAACTTTCATTTCCTATGTAGAACTTGCTTTCGTGCATTCGACTTCGGATTCGGATTTCTCTCTTTACCACTCCTCAAACGATGATGTCGAAGCTGGGTTTCTACTTGTGCTGCGGTATGTGTCATCTTTCAATTTGCCGCTGTTTATTTTGCTGGGTTTGAAAATGCTTTTGATAATTAATTTTTATTTTACATTCTAATTAGTGAACATCTAACTAAGTACATGTTTATTTTAAAAAAGTATAATTATTATGAAAAGCTTTGTTGTTTATCAAACCCGCGTGGTATACAACAGGTGAGTCTTCAGGAACAGTGTGGCTTGTAAAGAAAATCTATTTTGTTGAACTTTAATATAAATCTGTTTATTGGATTGGGAGTTTATTTATTTTATTTTTACTTTGAAAATCTTTTTTTTCCTGCTCATATTTTTTTAATAGCATTTGGGACTTTTTGATTTATTCAGATTTTTATTTGATTCTTCGTTGGGTTAATTTACTTATTTTTGTGTGAATGAAATCCATTATGACATTGAACATCCAATTTCTTAGTATATATCATAGACAATAATTAGAAGAAAACATGATAGTGAATGGAGGTTCATTTATACATGTTAGCATGTAAACAAGAGTAATAAATCAATCTCCTATGATAGGTGAGATTATATATAAATCTTTGATCCTTAGTTCATCAGTTTGATCATCAGAGACACCTATTGAGAGATATATTCTAGTTGTTTGTATAATTATCTATTATTAAATTATGTCATTTTGTTATATAATAAAATATATTACAGATAATATTGGAGATAGGATTGTCACGTTGATTTTGTTAATAATGAAATAATTGATTCTAGTTATAAGGTAAGATTTGAGTATTATTTATACGGTTAGCCTTATGCGATATCTACTTTAGGAGAACCGTGAAACTTTTGAAAAATGTCTATATTTGTGATATATTCGTTGTGAATAATACTTGTTTGGGATAACAATTTTTTTATTTATTTATATTGCTGGAAAAACATTTCAAAAATTGTCTATTTTCGTAACAAAGTTTTGCATTGCAATTATTGCTTGTCATAATTGTTTTACATTTATAATTTGTGTTGTATTTTATAAATAATATTTGTTTGAGATGAATGTATAACTTGACATCGTATAATGCATATGAAATGTCAACTTTAACAATTCTGCTATTGTAAAATTTTAAAATAGAAAACTTTGAGTCGGTATTCAAGATTTTGTAATATTTAGTTTTATATAGTATAGTATAGTTCAATGTTAATATTTAGTTGGTTGTTTGTTAATATGCATTACATATGTAAAACCCTATTCTTCAACAAAAATGAAAAAGAAAGGAGTCGGTCCTTTTCCCTCCTCTCTACAGCTTTCCTCTCAAATTTTCCTTATTCAACCACTTTTCACCTATTTTCTCACTTCATTTACTATCTCTATGTGGAACATAGGGTTTTTTTTTTCCTTCTAGGCAAATCACGCTGTATTATTACAAAATTAGGCAGTTTTTTAAAAATTACGGAAATGGACAAATCATTTGGGGAGCACGTTTTCGTATGTAGAAATCGTGTAGCCCCCAAATGTTTTCTTGGTCAAGCGAGGCAAAGGGCGAAATCATGTGGGGGTGAACGTTTTTGATGCAGTAATCGATTACCGTATGCTGTAATCAATTACTGCATGCTGTAATCGTGCAGGGGGTAACGTTTTTGAAGCAGTAATTGATGGTAATCGATTACTGCAAATGCGTTGTAGTTTTTTGGGTGTTATGTAATCGATTACGCACGAACTGTAATCGATTACATGCGTTTTTGAAAAAAAAAACGTTAACAAACATTTTATTGGATAGGAAAGCAATGACATATGATATAATTGAATATCAAACTAAAAACAGTGATAATAATGAAAAAAAAAACATTATAATCAATTAAAGTACTAACATAATAATGTCAAGGTGAAAGTGCATTAAACAAATACAAAGTTTTTGAATGAAATAAACATCAAAATGCATCTAAGAAGGAGGAAATTGGCGCTGCACATAAGTCATGTCTTCCTCAAGTTGACCAACCCGAGCATCTATATTGTCAAATCTTGAACTAACAAAAGCCCGAAGATCGCGGATTTTGTGGATAATATCATTAAGCATAGTAGCATATGCATCCTGGGTAGGCTGAGGCGGTGGAGATGGTGTGCGGTCATCATGAATATGTGCATCCTGCATATTACGTTTATGAATCCATTCACCATCTTGGTTTTTTACAAAACCAAAGGAATGAATAACTTCAGCACCAATTGGACCTGTTCTCCAATTAACCTCCTCAAATGGTTCATCTTCTAGAGGAACATTAAACTTAATCAAAATGTCAGTAATGTGATTAGCATATGGTAAATGGGCATTGTCTCTTAATGCCTTTTTCATGTGATATCTAATCAGATGACCCCAGTTAAGCTGTCTTCTGGTCAGCATTGCCCACATTAAGATAATGTCTTCTTTAGTAGCTTGGGCAAGGTTAGTTGATCGGGGCACCAGGCATCGACATAAGATGTAGTGCAGGATATGTGTTTCCACTTTCATTTGGCCTGCCAGTAATCTTCCACCAATATTTACATTGTCACGACAAATCATTAGTTTTGCATTGTGACTCGAATAATCATCTCTCCATTCCTCCACCATGTTTCTCTCAAAACAGACCCCTTGAGTGCCCAACTGGGTTATACGATAAAACATTTATATGCATTCTAATCTTGACATGCTTAACTTCATTAAGAATAACCCCTTCATCAGTAATTTGTAAGTTGGAATAAAATACTCTAACTAACTCCGGATAATAACATTGACGATTAGTCAAAAAAGGTAATAATCCCAAGTTGTGCAGTATATCATAGCACTCAAAGTTTTGTTCAGCAATAAAATCATCAGAATATCTGGGTTCAATAACATCTCTGTCGGAAAATTTTGAAGTATACCTTTCATATTGTGCTACGGAAGAGAAGAGTCTCTGTGGTTGTGAAGGTGCGATTATTTCTTCAGGTTCGTTGACGGCGGCACCACGGCGAGCACCGGTTTGAGTCTTGCGTTTCTTGAAGATTCAACCATTTTTGGGTGTTTCTGAAGATTTTAATCGGTGGGTTTTGTAGAGAATTAAAAATGAGAAAGATTGCAACGAACGGGAGGTGATTTGGTTAACAAATGAAGGCACAATGGTGAAATCAAGGAGGAGGGAAAGGGGGCGCGAGTTAGGATTTTGGTGTGCAACGGCGGAGAGAGAAAATGATGTATTTATAGTGGAAGACGAGGTGTAATCGATTACAGGGTTTGTGTAATCGATTACCATGTTAAAAAATAAGTTTCCAGGGGCTCCTGATATAGGTGTAATCGATTACAGGGTTTTGGTAATTGATTACCAAGGCAAAAAATATTTTCCAGTGGCTCCTGTTAGAGGCGTAATCGATTACAGGGTTTCTGTAATCGATTACCAAGGAAAAAATAATTTTCCAGTAGCTCCTGCTAGAGGTGTAATCGATTACAGGGTTTCTGTAATCGATTACCAAGGCAAAAATTATTTTCTAGGGGCTCCTGTTAGTTCGTTAGTCGATTACAACTCTTTTGTAATCGATTACCAAGTTAGGATTTATATTCCAGGGAGCTATTGTTACTTCAGTAATCGCTTACAAGCTTTGGTAATCGATTACATTTCACAATTTTAGACTTGTGTAATCGATTATTTAATCAATTAAGGTCACTCGTAATCGATTAACTTACAATGTAATCGATTACCTTCGCATCAGATGTCCAATTTTTGTTGATGGTAATCGATTACACTTTGATGGTAATCAATTACAGTACGCATTTTTGCAGCAAATTAATTGTGGTGATAGATAACATGATCCATATAATTGATTACACCATAACATATTTATTTTTATAGCATTTCTACTCCATTAATAAAAAAGTTTAACATTTTCCATTAAATAAAGAAAAATAAAATGATTAACAAGTTGCACATAATTTAATATGGAATGCAAAGGAAAAAAACTAAATGAATTACGACAACCATCTGTATCTTCTTACCCGGTGATCCACAAACCATCCAGAATTGATATCTTCGTATTCTTCGGCAGGTGTTGGTGGGCTGATGTCTCTAGTTTGGATGAAAAGCTCGATATAGGAAGAGATGCGCGGTTTTTTGACAGATTGGTCTAGACTTTGTACGTGTTTCCAACGACTGATCATCTGTGAAACATCAAAGTCACATTTGATTTTCGTGGTGTCATGAAATAGTCGCTTGTTGCGTATTGTTGAAGGGCGACAATAGTCAATTTGTTTGACAACTCTAGGATCACCACACTCGACTAATTGAGTTACGATTTCTAATAATTCACTGTAGGTGTAATCATGTGATAGAGAAAGTTTTCGTGGCATCCGAACCAAACTCAAGACCAAAACCATATGGACTCTTTGTGATACCAACACCCCTTAAAGGTCCTCCATAATAAAGAATAGTTGGTGAAGTTGGGACAGAGTTTGAGGATGATAATGATGGGGTGTTTGTAGTTAGAAGAGAAAAGAATTTCTTCAGGTGATCTTGTGAAGGTGACATACAATTCAATCATTGTGTTGAAAGGGAAAGAAGACTTACATTGCAACATTTGAAAAACATGTTCATCTGTCTTTATTTCAAATGCGTCATAGACAATATTTCCTTCAGAAGTCATGGTGGGTCGTCTGAAGTATAGGTTGTTTATGATTGTGTTTGATTGGCATGGAATGGCTGCACAAACTCTTTGGTTGAGCATGTTGTATGTGCAGTTGTATGGAATGCGAAATATTTGCGGACTCTGACATATGAACTTCACCCCATCCTCACAGAGTTTCATTTCATCGTTTGTGTATAAGGCCGCTATGTAGGAATTGGTGAAATCCTGAGACTCTGTGATGCCAAACATTTTCGGGGAAAAATGTTTCATCTTACGGTTTTCAATTAAGAAAGAAAAGGAGGAAGGAGATGCCAAGCAATTGATGTGTTGGACACTTGAAAGTTTGCATTTCATGTAGTGTAGGGATGTGGTATTTATAAGCATAGTAGTTGCACCATTATTGAGTGAATAAAGAAAGAAAAAATTATACAACTTCAATTCATTACGTATATATGCAATTGTCATATTCAAATAGTACACATACATAGTACAATATTCTCCCATAATGTGATAACTTTATTTGACAATAACATTGTTCAATGATGGCTGCTTATGCTGCATGGTGGCCTCCGTGTGGGTCGTCGAGGTCGTCTCTCAGGTTGTGGGGGAGGAGGGGTTGACTCACTTTCGTCATCAGTATCTTTCACTTCCACAGATTGAGAACCTTCTTCTGAAACATTAAATGAAATTTCAAGTCTGTAGTATGGTTGTGAAGATGAGGGGCCTCGGTATGCAGATGGTGGAGTTAGTGATGATATCCCAAACATTTGTGATGGAACACCCCCATAGCTGGAAAATTGTGGGCCAGATGAACCACCATAATATTGCGATGGACCTGCTCCAAAGTTTGATGGCGATGGAAAAAAACCATATGAAGTTGGGACCTGCTGATATGACGATGGAGGATGCATTCTTTGATCCCAATTCCCAAAACCAGGAGTTAGATTTTGTGACTGAAGGAGGCCTGAAAAGGGTCTATCCAGACGAAGCTGCTGATGTGAAGGCGGATTCTGATATTGCTCGGGCATGTCATACTAAAAGAAAATTAAAAATTAATTGATATTATTGAAAATCAATTATAATAAAAAGTTTAATTAAAATGTTGTGCATGAAAAAAATGATTCTCACTTCATCATCGGATGATTGCGCAATAGCCGTGATATACCAGATGGTATGATTTATGTACCATTGCATGTAGGGCGAGTTATCACGCATATGACCACTTTTGGTGAAAGGTTCGCCTTGAACAATGGAATTATGACGATTATTCCATAGCATGATAAACCGATGGTGATATTGCCTCCAATTAATTTCCCCCCTTCCTTGGAGATCAATTCGATGAACCTCATCCAGGTTCATCGGGTCGGATAGGATGTTTTGTCGCCAACCAAATTGTCTGACTACCCGGTTTAATTGGTGAAATTCAACAGTCGCAAAACATATACGAGAAACCAATGCCCGACTAATGGGAGAAACATTTATGATTATCATATCGATATGGTGTCCATAAAAACTGCAAAAATTAATGTTAATATTAAAAAAAAACAAAGGGAATTTCAAGAAACAAAATAGTAGAGCATTGGTGATAATGAACCTGCTTTGGTTGAATTTGATCAATTTTTTTTCAGAAGCCACCACAGTAGTTTGGTCATGGAACACAAAACGTGTTTGTCGACACCACCTCACACTTAAGGGGAACGCAAGGCCAGCTACAATCTCGTCCTCCGTGACTGGTTGTACTTTTGGAGAGATGCATGTGAATCTCTCCCACGCCCAACACTGCAGCAATAACATGCATCCACCAAAGTTGTCTTATTGGAATTTTGTGTTGTGATCCAGTGCACGATACAGGCATGCCAATACTGCGGACCCCCAACTAAAATTTGAAATATGATCCAATTCTCTTAACAATGGCAAGAACATAAAATGCACGAGATTGGCTGATGTATCTGGCATCAACATGCTGCCAATCAATATGAGGATGTGTGCTCGTGCATACTGTCCAATGGTTGTCAGGGTTGCGTCATCCGGTAATTCTCGAAATCTGCTATTTAGCCATGATAGCTTTATGCGGTTCCCTGTAATCATATTTTCGGGTGGAATATCCCCCAATAAATCTTGACACAATTGCAGCAGGTTTCCGGAACTTTCACCGGTGACGGGTTCACCATCAATTGGTACCCCCAGTTGTAGTGAAACATCTTCCAGGGTAACAGTTGTTTCTCCTAGTAGCATGTGGAAGGTGTGAGTTTTAGTCCTCCACCTTTCACATAATGTTGTTACCATGAGGTGGTTAATCTCCACATTACTCACTTTTAAAACGTGACCAAAACCAGCTGCATCAATTAACATTCTGACCCTAGGGTCAATAAGATCTGTATGTTTTAAAATTCAGATAGAATGGCGTCGTGACCGGAGGACCCTCTCGTTTCCTTCCCAAATATGGTTGGTGATGTGATCGTCTTGATGACACAATACGGACAAGTTTGCTGGGAGGTTGTTGTTCTGAGCCATAATAAACTACGTAAAAGTATATGAAAAGATTACCAGAATATCATTTAAAGTTAATCAATAACAAAACAAACACAAAAAAGATTAGCAAAAAATTGACCGAACCTGTTAGATTGACGGATGAGAAATTAATTTTGATACGCTGCAAATCCAACTACAATGGCAAAGCAATGAAGTATTCTGTGATGTGAAATAACTTTTGCACCTATCATGGCTATTTAAACTACATCACCATACTATTCATTCACATGCCTCACTTTTCATATTTCTCTCTCTCACGTACCAAATGACTTGTCTCAAAAATAGCAGTCTATTGTCCTACACCTTCATACACACCACCACATGGCTTCTTCTATTCACCACACACATCCTTCTCTTCAATAATAATAACTTTATGAAAGATTCTCACACTATTTTTCAAAGTTGCAGATGCATGAAAGATTCTCTCTCATACCATTATTGTGAATAGTATTATGCAGAAGAGAAAGGATGCATTATTTTGAATAGCAATGTGCAGAAGCGTGAATTATTGTGAGTGCAGAAGTGTGAAGTTGAAATAGTATTATGGTCGGTGCAGCAGTCCAGGAATCACGCTGAAGCGGGAGAATCAAAAGGTGTAAGAAGAAAACGTCATGGGGGTGCACGTTTTTTAAATTGAAAGTCTATGGGGAGTGCACGTTTTCTGAATAGAAAACGTGTGGGGGTGCACGTTTTCTAATAGAAAACGTGTGGGGGTACACGATTTCTCTAAGAAAACGTGTAAGGGGTGCACCTTTTCTTTAAAAGAGATTTTTTTTCTTTTCGCACCCCAACCCACTCCTTTCGCACTCCAACCCACTCCTTTCGATTCTGCAAACTAAAACGCTTATATATCCATGCACACTACCATTGCTTCTTCTATCAATACTTCTCTGCATACCAAGCTTCACATCTCAAATATCCTGATCTATATTTTTATACCAACGTGTTCATAATGAGTTCGTGGAATTATGGAGGATCTTCTTCGTGTAATCCAATCGAAGACCAACCTGTCATTCCAGACATTGTCGAAGAGTTTACTTTCGATGATTTTTATGAAGACAATGCAGACGATCAAGAAATTGTTTCGGTTCCTACTATGGATTACAATCCGTATGGGGAAGTCGATCTACAAGAACGCATGCAATTCGATTCAAAAGAGGCAACGGTGTCTGCCATCAAACATTATCACATCACCAATGGATACAACTTCAATGTGGTAGAATCAAAACCACATCTTTATGTTGCACAATGCATCCATTACAACAATGGATATCAATGGCGTCTGAGGGCTAGTTATAGTAAAATCAGACATCATTGGGAAATTAAGTCCATTGATGGTACACATACTTGTTTCTCTACATTAATTTCACAAGATCACTGCAATCTGGCTTCGACCCAAATTGCTTCCATTGTTTTTCATTTGGTTCGCACAAATCCAAGCATTCGCATCAAAAGCTTGGTCGCTGACATCAAAAGTTGTTACGGATACACGATCACATATAGAAGAGCATAGATTGTGAAGGAGAAAGCAATTACAATGGAGTATGGTGATCAGGACCATTCTTATAATGAAGTTCCCAGATGGTTACTAGCTGCCCAACAAACCAATCATGAGACAATTTTTCAACTTTTCGGTCCTCCAGTTAATGTTGATGGGTCTTCTGATCGTAGGGCTGACAAAATGCCCTTGCCTCTATCAGTAATTAGACATAGATTTGGTTGAGGAGTTGCATGCTCTCGTAGTAGTTGAAAAAACTAAATCAATGCCTCTTTTGTCTCACCTTCTACTATTGAAAATGCCAAAGGAAATATGTTTCTATTTCCATCATGAGCAATTGCAGTTAGCAAGGTGGCATGATATTTGTTTGTTAAAAAGGTTCCATCCATTTGAACAACAAGTTTACAATACTTAAAACCTTCAATGCATGATCCAAATGCCCAGAAGCAACGTTCCATAATGTATGTGGAACTCCCATCCTCAGCATCAACATTAACTGGAGGACCGTAAAGTTGAAAAATTGTCCCAGGATTGGTTTGTTGGGCAACTAGTAACCATCTGGGAACTTCCTTATAAGATTGGTCCCAATAACCATACTCCATTGTAATTGCTTTCTCCTTCGCAATCCATGCTCTTCTATATGTGACTGTATATCCGTAACGACTTTTGATGTCAGCGACCAAGCTTTTGATGCGAATGCTTGGATTTGTGTGGACCAAATGAAAAACAATGGAAGCAATTTGGGTCAAATCCAGATTGCAGTGATCTTGTGAAATTAATGTAGAGAAACAAGTATGTGTACCATCAATGGACTTGATTTCCCAATGATGTCTGATTTTACTATAACTAGCCCTCAAACGCCATTGACATCCATTGTTGTAATGGATGCATCGTGCAACATAAAGATGCAGTTTTGATTCTACCACATTGAAGTTGTATCCATTGGTGATGTGATAATGTTTGATGGCAGACATCGTTGCCTCTTTTGAATCGAATTGCATGCGTTCTTGTAGATCGACTTCCCCATACGGATTGTAATCCATAGTAGGAACCGAAACAATTTCTTGATCGTCTGCATTGTCTTCATAAAAATCATCGAAAGTAAACTCTTCGACAATGTCTGGAATGACAGGTTGGTCTTCAATTGGATTAGACGAAGAAGATCCTCCATAATTCCACGAACTCATTATGAACACGTTGGTATGGAAATATAGATCAGGATATTTGAGATGTGAAGCTTGGTATGCAGAGAAGTATTGATAAAAGAAGCAATGGTAGTCTGCATGAATATATAAGCGTTTTAGTTTGTAGAATCGAAAGGAGTGGGTTGGGGGTGCAAAAAGAAAAAAAATCTCTTTTAAAGAATATGTGCACCCCCTACACGTTTTCTTAGAGAAATCGTGTACCTCCACACGTTTTCTAATAGAAAACGTGCACCCCCACACGTTTTCTATTCAGAAAACGTGCACTCCCCATAGACTTTCAATTTAAAAAACGTGCACCCCCATTACGTTTTCTTCTTACACCTTTTGATTCTCCCGCTTCAGCGTGATTCCTGGACTGGTGCACCTGCCATAATACTATTTCAACTTCACGCTTCTGCACTCACAATAATTCACTCTTCTGCATATTGCTATTCAAAATAATGCATCCTTTCTCTTCTGCATAATACTATTCACAATAATGGTGTGAGAGAGAATCTTTCATGCACCTGCAACTTTGAAAAATAGTGAGAATCTTTCAGAAAGTTATTATTATTGAAGAGAAGGGTGTGTGTGGTAATAGAAGAAGCCATGTGGTGGTGTGCATGAAGGTGTAGGACAATAGGCTGCTATTTTTGAGACAAGTCATTTGGTATGTGAGAGAGAGAAATATGAAAAGTGAGGTATGTGAATGAATAGTATGGTGATGTAGTTTAAATAGCCATGTTAGGTGCAAAAGTTATTTCACATCACAGAATACTTCATTGCTTTGCCATTGTAGTTGGATTTGCAGCGTATCAAAATTAATTTCTCATCTGTCAATCTAACAGGTTCGGTCAATATTTTGATAATCTTTTTTGTGTTTGTTTTGTTATTGATTAACTTTAAATGATATTTTGGTAATCTTTTCATATACTTTTACGTAGTTTATTATGGCTCAAAACAACAACCTCCCAGAAAACTTGTCTGTATTGCGTCATCAAGACGATCACATCACCAACCAGATTTGGGAAGGAAACGAGAGGGTTCTCCAGCCACGACGTCATTCTATCTGGATTTTAAAACATAGAGATCTTATTGAACCTAGGGTCAAAATGTTAATTGATGCAGCTGGTTTTGGTCACGTTTTAAAAGTGAGTAATGTGGAGATTAACCACCTCATGGTAACAGCATTATGTGAAAGGTGGAGGACTAAAACTCACACCTTCCACATGCCACTAGTAGAAACAACTGTTACCCTGGAAGATGTTTCACTACAACTGGGGGTGCCAATTGATGGTGAACCCGTCACCGATGGAAGTTCCGGAAACCTGCTGCAATTGTGTCAAGATTTATTGGGGGATATTTCACCCGAAAATATGATTACAAGGAACCGCATAAAGCTATCATGTCTAAATAGCAGATTCCGAGAATTACCGGATGACATAACCCTGGCAACCATTGGATAATATGCACGAGCACACATCCTCATATTGATTGGCAACATGTTGATGCTAGATACATCAGCCAGTCTCGTGCATTTTATGTTCTTGTCATTGTTAAGAGAATTGGATCATATTTCAAATTTTAGTTGGGGGTCCGCAGTATTGGCATGTCTGTATCGTGCACTGGATCACAACACAAAATTCCAACAAGACAACATTGGTGGATGCATGTTATTGCTGCAACGTTAGGCGTGGGAGAGATTCACATGCATCTCTCCAAAAATACAACCAGTCACGGAGGACGAGATTGTGGCTGACCTTACGTTCCCCTTAAGTATGAGGTGGTGTCGGCAAACACGTTCTGTGTTCCATGACCAAACTACTGTGGTGGGGTTCCAAAAAAAATTGACCAAATTCAACCAAAGCAGGTTCATTATCACCAATGTTCTACTATTTTGTTTCTTGAAATTCCCTTTGTTTTGTTTTTTAATATTAACATTAATTTTTGCAGTTTTTATGGACATCATATCGACAACCCCATGTTAGTCGCATGATAATCATAAATGTTTCTTCCATTAGTCGGACATTGGTTTCTCTTATATGTTTTGCGATTGTTGAATTTCACCAAGTTGACCGGGTAGTCAAACAGTTTGGTTGGCGACAAAATATCCCATCTGACCCGATGAACCTGGATGAGGTTCACCGAATTGATCTCCGAGGAAGGGGGGAAATTAATTGGAGGCAATATCACCATCGATTTATCATGCTATGGAATAATAGTCATAATTCCATTGTTCAGGGCGAACCTTTCACCAAAAGTGGTCATCTGCGTGATAACTCGCCCTACATGCAATGATACATAAATCATACCATCCGGTATATCACGACTATTGCGCAATCATCCGATGATGAAGTGAGAATCAATTTTTTTCATGCACAACATTTTAATTAAACTTTTTATTATAATTGATTTTCAATAATATCAATTAATTTTTAATTTTCTTTTAGTATGATATGCCCGAGCAATATCAGAATCCACCTTCACATCAGCAGCTTCGTTCGGATAGACCCTTTTCAGGCCTCCTTCAGTCACAAAATCTAACTCCTGGTTTTGGGAATTGGGATCAAAGAATGCATCCGCAATCGTCATCTCAGCAGGTCCCGACTTCATATGGTTTTTTCCCACCGCCATCAAACTTTGGAGCAGGTCCATCGCAATATTATGGTGGTTCATCTGGCCCACAATTTTTCAGCTATGGGGGTGTTCCATCACAAATGTTTGAGACATCATCATTGACTCCACCATCTGCATACCGAGACCCCTCATCTTCACAACTATACTATAGACCTGAAATTCCAATTAATGTTTCAGAAGAAGGTTTCAGAAGAAGGTTCTCAATCTGTGGAAATGGAAGATACTGATGACGAAAGTGAGTCACCCTTCCTCCCCCACAACCTGAGAGACGACCTCGACGACCCACACGGAGGCCACCATGCGGCACAGGCAGCCATCATTGAACAATGTTATTGTCAAATAAAGTTATCACATTATGAGAGAATATTGTACTATGTATGTGTACTATTTGAATATGACAATTGCATATGTACGTAATGAATTGAAGCTGTATAATTTTTTCTTTCTTTATTCACTCGATAATGGTGCAACTACTATGCTTATAAATATCACATCCCTACACTACATGAAATGCAAACTTTCAAGTGTCCAACACATCAATTGCTTGACATCTCCTTCCTCATTTTCTTTCTTAATTGAAAACCGTAAGATGAAACATTTTCCCCCGAAAATGTTTGGCATCACAGAGTCTCAGGATTTCACCAATTCTTACATAGTTGCCTTATACACAAACGATGAAATGAAACTCTATGAGGATGGGGTGAAGTTCATATGTCAGAGTCCGCAGATATTTCGCATTCCATACAACTACTACACATACAACATGCTCAACCAAAGAGTTTGTGCAGTCATTCCATGCCAATCAAACACAACCATAAACAACCTATACTTCAGACGACCCACCATGACTTCTAAAGGAAATATTGTCTATGACACATTTGAAATAAAGACAGATGAACATGTTTTTCAAATGTCGCAATGTAAGTCTTCTTTCCCTTTCAACACAATGATTGAATTGTATGTCACCTTCACAAGATCACCTGAAGAAATCCTTTCTCTTCTAACTACAAACACCCCATCATCATCATCCTCAAACTCTGTCCCAACTTCACCAACTATTTATGGAGGACCTTTAAGGGGTGTTGGTATCACAGAGAGTCCATATGGTTTTGGTCTTGAGTTTGGTTTGGATGCCACAAAAACCTTCTCCATCACATGATTGCACCTACAGTGAATTATTAGAAACCGTAACTCAATTAGTCGAGTGTGGTGATCGTAGAGTTGTCAAACAAATTGACTATCGTCGCCCTTCAACAATACGCAACAGGCGACTATTTCATGACACCGCGGAAATCAAATATGACTTTGATGTTTCACAGATGATCAGTCGTTGGAAACACGTACAAAGTCTAGACCAATCTGTCAAAAAACCGCGTATCTCTTCCTATATCGAGTTTTTCATCCAAACTAGAGACATCAGACCACCAACACCTGCCGAAGAATACGAAGATATCAATTCGGGATGGTTTGTGGATCATCGGGTAAGAAGATACAAATGGTTGTCGTAATTCATTTAGTTTTTTTCCTTTGCATTCCATTTTAAGTTATGTGCAACTTGTTAATTATTTTATTTTTCTTTATTTAATGGAATATGTTAAAAAATTTTATTAATGGAGTAGAAATGCTATAAAAATAAATATGTTATGGTGTAATCAATTATATGGATCATGTTATCTATTACCATAATTAATTTGCTGCAAAAATGTGTATTACCATTAAAGTGTAATCGATTATCATCAACAAAATTTGGACATCTGATGCGAAGGTAATCGATTACATCGTAAGTTAATCGATTACGAGTGACCTTAATTGATTAAATAATCGATTACACAAGTCTAAAATTGTAAAATGTAATCGATTACCAAAGCCTGTAATCGATTACTGAAGTAACAATAGCCCCCTAGAATATAAATCCTAACTTGGTAATCGATTACAAAAGAGCTGTAATCGATTAACGAACTAACAAGAGCCCCTGGAAAATAATTTTTGCCTTGGTAATCAATTGCAGAAACCTTGTAATCGATTACACCTCTAGCAGAAGCCACTGGAAAATTATTTTTTCCTTGGTAATCGATTACAGAAACCCTGTAATTGATTACACCTCTGACAGGAGCCACTGGAAAATTATTTTTGCCTTGGCAATCGATTACTGAAACCCTGTAATCGATTACGCCTCTAACAGGAGCCACTGGAAAATATTTTTTGCCTTGGTAATCAATTACCAAAACCCTGTAATCGATTACACCTATATCAGGAGCCCATGGGAACTTATTTTTTAACGTGGTAATCGATTACACAAACCATGTAATCGATTACACCTCGTCTTCCACTATAAATACAACATTTTCTCTCTCCGTCGCTGCACACCAAAATCCCAACTCGCGGCCCTTTTCCCTCCTCCGTGATTTCACCATTGTGCCTTCATTTCTTAACCAAATCACCTCCTGTTCGTTGCAATCTTTCTCATTTTCAATTCTCTACAAAACTCACCGATTAAAATCTTCAGAACCACCCAAAAATGGCTGAATCTTCAAGGAAACGCAAGACTCAAACCGGTGCTCGCCGTCATCGTGGTGCCGCTGTCAACGAACCTGAAGAAATAATCGCACCTTCACAACCACAGAGACTCTTCTCTTCCGTAGCACAATATGAAAGGTATACTTCAAAATTTTTTGGCAGAGATATTATTGAAACCAAATATCCTGATGATTTTATTGCTGAGCAAAACTTTGAGTGCTATGATATACTGCACAACTTGGGATTATTACCTTTTTTTACTAATCGTCAATGTTATTATTCGGAGTTAGTTAGAGTATTTTATTCTAACTTACAAATTACTGATGAAGGAGTTATTCTTAGTGAAGTTAAGCATGTCAAGATTAAAATGGATATAAATATGTTTTATCGTATAACCCAGTTGGGCACTCAAGGGGTCTGTTTTGAGGGAAACATGGTGGAGGAATGAAGAGATGATTATTCGAGTCACAATGCAAAACTAATGATTTGTCGTGACAATGTAAATATTGGAGGAAGATTACTGGCAGGCCAAATGAAAGTGGAAATATGTATCCTGCACTACATCTTATGTCGATGCCTGGTGCCCCGATCAACTAACCTTGCCCAAGCTACTAAAGAAGACATTATCTTAATGTGGGCAATGTTGACCGGAAGGCAGCTTAACTGGGGTCATCTTATTAGATATCGCATGAAAAAGGCATTAAGAGACAATGCCCCTTTACCATATGCTAATCACATTACTGACATTTTGATTAAGTTTAATGTTCCTCTAGAACATGAACCATTCGAGGAGGTTAATTGGACTGTTAATTGGAGAACAGGTCCAATTGGTGCTGAAGTTATTCATTCCTTTGGTTTTGTAAAAAACCAAGATGGTGAATGGATTCATAAACGTAATATGCAGGATGCACCTTATCGCACACCATCTCCACTGCCTCAGCCTACCAGGATGCATCTACTGCTATGCTTAATGATATTATCCACGAAATTCGTGATCTTCGGGCTTTTATTGGTTCAAGATTTGACAGTATAGATGCTCGGGTTGGTCAACTTGTGAAAGACATGGCTTATGTGCGGTGCCAATTTCCTCCTTCTTAGATGCATTTTGATGTTTATTTCATTCAAAAACTTTGTATTTGTTTAATGTACTTTCACCTTGACATTATTATGTTAGTACTTTAATTGATTGTAATGTTTTTTTTTTCATTATTATCACTGTTTTTAGTTTGATATTCAATTATATCATATGTCATTGCTCTCCTATCCAATAAAATGTTTGTTAACGTTTTTTTTTTCAAAAAATTACGCATGTAATCGATTACAGTTCATGCGTAATCGATTACATAACACCCAGAAAACTGCAATGCATTTGCAGTAATCGATTACACCATATGGTAATTGATTACTGCTTCAAAAACGTTACCCCCTGCACGATTACAGCATGTAGTAATCGATTACAGTATGCTGTAATCGATTACTGCACCAAAAACGTTTACCCCCCACAAGATTTTGTCCTTTGACTCGCTTGACCAAGAAAACGTTTGGGAGTTATACGATTTCTTCATACGAAAACGTGCACCTCTCAAACGATTTGCTCATTTCCGTAACTTTTTAAAAAACTGCCTAGTTCCGTAATAATGCAAAGTGATTTGCCTAGAAGGAAAAAAAACTGAAACAAAGATTAGTACTGAGACCGTTGTGGAGTTCTCCATAGATCAAACCGAATGTTTCTTTGTTTAGTTCTGAAGCTATAGTTCTACGATAATCCTGCTTAAGAGTCTCATTTATCGTCTTCCTATGCTCTTGTATTTTAGTTTTTCTTGTATTTCAGTTTTGTAAACTGCTTTGGGGTTGTGGTACTCATTTTTAATTAAGACTTTCTTGTCCAGAGTAGAATCTGAAGAAATCTAGATAGTTTTCGTTTAATAAATAAAAAGTATAAATCAATAATTATTAGGAGTAAAATACATAAAATTGATGTTATTGATAAAATAAATCAATAATTATAAAAACACAAATAGTTAAATTTATTAAGTTATTATTATACAATTTTAATACAAAAAATATATTAAAAAAACAAAGGTAAAAAACCATATATTATTATCCAATTGCACGTTACATAGAATTATATTTACATGTTGTCGTAACAAATCGAATACAAACCAAGAATGTAAATAACGGAACACAAAAAAAAAAACTAAAAAGACTTAGGTTTTGAACAAAACAAAAGGCATTGATGTAGGCGAGAGCTTGAGTACTCATACCTTAAAAAAAATACAATTTTAATTATTTATTAAAAGGATGCAGTTGACAATAGCTCGAGTATTCATACCTTTTAAGAAGGTATTTTTATTTTGATTGAAAGGTATACTAAATAAGCTAACGCGGATAATCGCTTGAGCTCAACTACTCATATACCTTGTAAATATTTGTATTATTCAGGTTTAATTATCACTAGTCTTTCTACCCGTGCAACGCACGGGTTTTTTTAAATGTAATATTTTTGATAATAGGAATTGATTTTGTAATATTTATTAACTTCTAAGGTTATAATATAATTTCTTTAAAAAAATAACAATA
>Ga0214543_1000713_pt1 | contig 58569 bp, 18 predicted proteins | sample CNSS2metaG_FD_160094 | JGI IMG/M metagenome (GOLD analysis project Ga0214543, IMG submission 160094) | Root nodule microbial communities from cowpea collected in UCLA plant growth center, Los Angeles, California, USA - CNSS2 | ecosystem: Host-associated > Plants > Roots > Nodule | place: USA...
TATATATATATATATATATATATATTACCTTCATTCATTTGATTCTCCTTTGTCATCATAATTGTGGCAGGAGATAGCGTCTAGATTTTATAAAGTGATTTTTTGGTCAAGTAGTTAAAATTTTTTTTCGTTGTATATTGAAAATAATAGTATATAAAAATTAAAGACATGAATATAATGTGTATGAAAAAGCTTTGAAATCTAATTTTGAAAATAACAATCTAAAGAAAATAGGTGTTTAACATAAATATACTAAATAATAAAATTAAAAATCTATACAAAAATAGGTATACTAAATAATATAATAAAAATCTATTAGATGTATACAAATATGTCTCAAAAATATGTCAGTGAAGTGGTTACATTGTTATTATTTCCTTTATAGACTTCTGCCAGTAGTGTATTATTATCTTCTATGGGTTCAGGACTAAAATCATGCAAGAATCTATTTTAGTCAGATTGAAGCAATAGGTAAGAAGTAACTACCAACTATTTAACTTCTTTTCAATTAGCCTGTGATTCTAATACATATAAATAAATAAATAAATAAACTAAATAACAGTTGTTTATTATTTTATTTTTCTTGTATTGTAAAATTTGTGGTTGTATGTCCCTCAAGTTTAAATGTGACAAAATTTATTATCTATAATGGTATATAAATAAGAATTCTTCTTTGGACTTACGTTTCATAATTTTAATTTTATTTTTTATAATATAATTATTTATTAAAATTTTAAAAATTAATGATTATTTTTATTATATATTTTCTATAAAATTATTTATTTTCTTTTTACTTTTTTATTTTTTTATTATTTATTAATGATTATTTTTCATCTTTTCTTCATTTATTTTAATTTTTTAAATTAAGTATAAATTTATTTTATATATTAACTTAATAATACTATAATATTATTACATATAAATATTATATTATATATATTTAAAAAATACGTAACACTTACGTTTTGCCATATGTGTTTACGTATTTAAAATTTTAATATACATAGTATATTATATCAAAAAAAATTGTGATTATAATATTAAATGTAAGAATAATTTATCAATTTTCGTATTCAAATATATTGACTAAAGAAGCGAAAGGAAACTATTATTATAAGTTAATTTACCATAAAGTGCAACAAATTATTCATAAAAACTAAATGTACTACAAAATATATAATTTTAAACTTGAATAAATCACATTATAAACATTAGTGCAAACACCTGTATTAGACACATGTATTTTTACTTTTCTTTATAATAATAAAATATAATAAAATGATTATTAATGTTATTATTTTAAATACTTTTTTTATTTTGTAGATAATTTTTAATTAAAAAAATAATTAAATCAAGAAAATAAATGATTTCATTTTTCTAGTTGATGGGAGATTCATAACATAGTTTCATGCTAAAACATATAAATCTCATACTTGAAGATTAATATTTGTAATGGTTTGATAACAATATCTATAATGGTTTACACAATATGTCATAAAATAGATTCTAATATCATATATCAAATGACTTATATAAAATAAGAATTATCATCACTTATATATTAGTGTTACATAATTTATGTCTAATCTTCAACCATAATAACATAAATAAGATTTGAAGCAAAACATTATTAAGAACTTCCATCTATTTCTCAAAAATAAAAACAAAAGTTAACTTTTTTTTTCTTTTACCCTCAAAGCAAGACAAAAGATATAATTTTAATAAAATATGTGATCGTATAAAGTCATTATTCAAAATAAACCTTATTATTTTCTTTAAAGTTTAGAGAATCAGCAAACAGCATGTGATTTTAAAAAAATGCTAGTTGACAAATAACGTGATTTAAAAAAAAAAGTTTTTTATTTAATCTTAAAAAATAATAAGATGATTAGATATTTCAGAATTGCAACATGACAAAGAATACATCATAACAAAGAGTTATGAAAATAATAACTTACTAAGAAGAGTTGGATAATGAATGTATACAATAGTTGGATAATGAAATTTTTTTTCCCTAACTATTTTTTTTTTAAAAGCACGTTTCTTATTCATATTTAGATACAATGCACATAATTAAGATGTTTGGGTGATATTCTTATTATACACACTAACATCAACAAACATACGCAACAATGTTATCTAAAACTTATATTATAAACAAAAGATCATCAAGTATAAACAAAAGCTTTTTTGGTGGAAAATAGCTACTCAACCTTGACCGTTCAAGAATCATATTCTCTCTGAAATTTAATTTACAATATTTAGTGCCCAAATTTATTTATGGGACCTTGACTTTACAAAGTAACCAAGTAGAAAACATACAATAAAATAATGGAAAAGGTAATTTAAAATGCTACCTACCAAGGTTGACTGAAACTTATAAACACACATTCCCAAAACGTAGCTGTAACGGAATAATCTAATTGGGTTGAGGGCCATAAATTAATATCAGCAATAATTGGCTAAAAAAAAGAAAAATAAATGAACCAATGACTTAAATGGGGACAAAGATGATGGTCTTCTAAAACATGCCACCAAACTGATCATTTTGTTTCTGATGGCTGTCTATTGCTGATGCACGTGATGCTCACCTACCCTTGCATGCATATAAAAGGTTAACTCCTCCTGCATCTTCAAACACACAACTTCAGCAAACAAGTAATTAAAGTGTTGTGACTTAGTTCTATACATCAAAGAAAAGAAAGATGGTGAGTGTGTCGGAGATCCGTCAAGCTCAAAGGGCAGAAGGTCCAGCAACAATCCTTGCGATTGGAACTGCAACCCCACCGAACTGTGTTGATCAGAGCACCTATCCCAACTACTATTTCAGAATCACAAACAGTGAGCACATGACCGATCTCAAGGAGAAGTTTCAGCGCATGTGTAAGTTCTTGAATCAATATATGTATAGTTATTTTACTTTCACATTATGTTTGATGATCTATGTTGTTGAATCAAGCTAATAATTGGTGTACGATGTTCCAGGCGATAAGTCCATGATCAAGAAGAGATACATGCATGTGACGGAGGAGATCTTGAAGGAGAATCCGAACATGTGTGCTTACATGGCACCTTCTTTGGATGCGAGGCAAGACATAGTCGTGGTAGAGGTACCAAAATTAGGGAAAGAGGCTGCAGTGAAGGCTATTAAGGAGTGGGGACAACCAAAGTCAAAGATTACACACTTAATCTTTTGCACCACAAGTGGTGTCGACATGCCTGGTGCTGATTACCAGCTCACCAAACTCCTCGGACTTCGCCCCTATGTCAAGAGGTACATGATGTACCAACAAGGGTGCTTTGCAGGAGGCACGGTTCTTCGATTGGCCAAGGATTTGGCTGAGAACAACAAGGGTGCCCGTGTGCTTGTCGTGTGTTCTGAGATCACTGCAGTCACCTTTCGTGGCCCAAGTGACACCCACCTAGACAGTCTGGTGGGACAAGCACTGTTTGGAGATGGAGCAGCTGCAGTCATTGTTGGTTCTGACCCAATTCCACAGATTGAAAAGCCATTGTTTGAACTTGTTTGGACAGCACAGACCATTGCTCCAGATAGTGAAGGGGCCATTGATGGCCACCTTCGTGAAGTTGGACTCACCTTTCACCTTCTTAAGGATGTTCCTGGGATTGTTTCAAAGAACATTGGAAAGGCACTTTCCGAGGCCTTCGATCCATTGAACATCTCTGATTACAACTCCATCTTCTGGATTGCACACCCTGGTGGGCCTGCAATTCTTGACCAAGTTGAGCAAAAGTTGGGTCTCAAACCTGAAAAGATGAAGGCCACCAGAGATGTTCTTAGTGATTATGGAAACATGTCAAGTGCATGTGTGCTTTTCATTTTAGATGAAATGAGGAGGAAATCTGCTGAAAATGGACTCAAAACCACAGGTGAAGGACTTGAATGGGGTGTCTTGTTTGGTTTTGGACCTGGACTTACCATTGAGACCGTTGTTCTTCATAGTGTCCCAATATAACATCGTTTCTCAACTCACTTGTTTTGTTTTTATTATGTACGAAATTTCAAACTTGTAATTTACATCAAATGATACATGCTTTGGAGAATTTTAGCCAAATTAATAAGAATCATTTGAAAATTTTATCTTTCATGAAAATTTATATCATGAATTTGTTATTTTGTTGTTAATTGTTTTTATTGTGTAACAATACCTTCAACTACTTTCTACCGATGACCATCTAATTAGTTGATTGACCGATGCATCTATAATAGAACAAGTAGATATTGTGTTTTTACTACAATAAAAAAGTTATACCCTTAAAACAACAATTATGTTAATTTTGTATAAACTTGGCTAATAAATAATATAATTAGACATTTGTTTCATCTTTTGTAATTGTCATGTATGTTTATTCAAGAGAAAATTAAGGTTGATATACAATTATTAATGTAGAAAAACGAATAATTTTTAAATTTACAAGATAAAAAGTAAATGGTGAAAATTTTCTTTAAAAGGTTAATTGTACATTAACATTAATTTTCTTATTACTAAATAGGCATGTGTCATTTATTAAACACTAAACATCTGATTAATCACATATAGAGTTTGATAAAAATTAAATTATTTTATATTAAAATTATGATATTTTTTATCCATTTTATATTAAAATTATAATATTTTTTACTCATTATATTAAAAATAAAATAAGTCCATATTTATTGTGTTAAATCGACTATGTACTCTCTTTTTTCCTTCCATCTACCGTGTCATCATGATATTTGATTAATGAAACAATTCCCACAGTAAGAGTCAAACCCTCTCACTGGACTAAGATGTTGATTAAGTTTTTAAGAGTACTAAGATCAACAAAAGTTATCATATCATCAAAAGCAAAATAAAAATTTGGAATGAGTTATTTAAATTCATTAGTCTTTGTTCTGTTTTCTATGAACATAAATTAATTTAAATATATGAATTTTGTGTCTTCTGTTAAGCCCCAACAAATATTATATCTTTATTTTAAAATATAAAATAATGTAAATAAAATTAAATACAAAAATTACTTTTTATTAAATATTAAATATATTAGAAAAGTTAATAAGGACTTAGGTGAGAGATAAACAAGGCTTAACTATACATGTGCAAACAATTATGTAATATATTATAAATGCAATTTTGAAATTCTGATGTGCCGACAACAACGAGTCTCCGTTCTTCTGCAAAAAGAGCTCTTGCGAGTAAGTGAAATGTATTCCTGTGACATTTATTTTGTACATCTATTTGCTCTATATTTTTTTCTTTTGCAATTAGATCTTTATTCTGCAATATGCAAATATATTTGATATTGCATAATAATTTTAATTTATCACTCCGCCTCTATCTCTCATTTCAGCCAGATTATTTGCTCCCATCCATGATTCAAAGTTTATGTTCAACATTACTGGGAATGTTTGTTATATAGAAGCTCATTTGTACAGAATATGGACTATCTTTCTCTTCTTCATAATATATGCATGTTTTCATAAATAAAATAGTATACAAGAGTGGAAGAGTAAATGATAAGGGAATGAAAAACAACTTAAATTAAAAAAATAAAAATAAACTATTCAAATAATTATTTTTATTATTATTATTGTTATTTTAAATATATATAGAAATAGCAAGTCTCTTTTTTCATGAATAAATAATAATAACTTTTTATACAGTTTTTGAGTATAATTGTATATAAAGATAGAAGCATGAATATACTAAATAAGATAAAAAAATGAATATAAAATATTGAAAATAACATTTTGAAGACAAAATAATACAACAAAATTTGGTGAGTGACAATAAAAAAAATCACAAGTTTGTAATGAAAAAATTCATAAGTTTTTAATGATTAAATTCATACTTTATTTTAGTTTTAGAAGTTTGAAAGTGCATGATTCATTATAGGCGTATCTACATAATTTTTTTTAATATATACATGTACATGCGGATATTTACAATAAAAATATTTAACAACATATTTTAACCATAAATTCAAATAAAATAAAGTGTACAATATTCATAAATTTTAAACAAAATCAAAATAATCCATCTAAATAGTGTTGAATGACAATTTACAAATAAATAGAGATTTTTTAAGACCAATTGATAAAAAATAACTTATTCAAAATCAATGTTTTAATATTTTAATCATTTTTTTAATTATTTAGATTAGAGTATAGTAGATACATGTTTCCACGCGTACAAATATTATGATATTTGTACTCGTCGTGTTAAGATGCAGATATAAATACTCATGCTCATTACCTGCAGGTATCTATTTACACAATATATATTTTCTACCTATTACAAGTTTTATATGTGGGTACAAATTTTTTGAGACATTTTTAGCCCTCACCTAACCCACTTGAAAGGAATATTTCACAACCGGAACATTTTTTTCCTTCCCCTAAAATAAAACTTTTTAAAAAATGAGATAGAACTTACCCATAGACATGAATCAACTAGACAACTCTAGCAACCTATGACATTAATTTTTGGGTTAAATATGTTTTTGGTCCCTTAACTTTCAGTGAATTTTGGAATTAGGAATTAGTCCATTTTGAAACTTTGAACCAATTTAGTCTTTCATCTTTTGAAATACGTGGATTTAGTCTTTTTAATCAAATTTTGTTAAGTTTATTTGACATTTCAAGCGTGTTTCACAATAGTATTTGACTTAACATTAAAGCAAAAATGTGTCAAAGAGTATAAACAACTGAAATAGAATACTAACATATGTACAAAACATCAAATAAACCTAACAAAATTTGATTAAAAGGACTAAATCCACGTATTCCGAGAAATTAAGGACTAAATTGGTCCAAAGTTTCAAAATGAACTAATTCTAAAATTCACTAAAAGTTAAGGGACCAAAAACATATTTAACCCTTAATTTTTCCATGCATCTTTCTAGATAATCAAGCAAAACTTGGTACCTTCAAAGCGAGACAAAACATAATAAAAAATCTAATTTAATCTAAATTCGGGAAAAAAACTATTTTGTTTCAATTTGTAAGTATAATCCAACAATTATAATAATATAACTAAATAATTTTCAAAAGTAATTCTACATATTCATATATTTCAATAATAAAAATTTCAGTTAACTTTTATTATTATCGATAGTAATAATGGAATATTGAACCACTATAATATTTTAACTCCTAAAGTGTTTGGTTTTACATCTGATTAACGTGTAATTGTTTTTTAAACGTTAAATCATGTGATAGTTTGATTTTAAAATTGATTTTGAACTACAAAATTCAAATTCAAAGAGAAACTAGATAATCGCTTCTTCCAAAATCAAATTTTCAATGAACTCCCTAACACAGTGTCCGCCGCTTTAATCATCGCCCACATGATAAAGTTACTTCTCACTAGTATGGTTCTTATTTATTTAGATAAAAAGGAGATACTATTGTACTTTAGTAACATGAATAAATATATACAAAAGTGTTACACAAAACTTAGGTTAAAATCCTAATTTGGTTCTTTAATTTTCATGAAAAATTCAATTACATTCTTTATTTTTATTTAGTTTAACTTAATCATTTAACTTTTTAAAATGATTCAATTGAATTTTTATCTTTAGATTGACGTTAAAATTCCTTTATAATTTTTATATAAATTATTCTACCTACAAATTAAATTAATTTGAAATTTAAGACTTCTAGGTAAAGGGATTGAATAATTAATTTTAATGAAAATATAACATTAATCTAACGAAAAAAATTTAATTAGATCATTTTATAAAATTAGAAGACTAAATTGAACCAAATAAAAATTAGAAATTTAATTAAATTTTTCCTAAAATTTAGAGAAATTAAAAAAAAACATTTTAACCTAAAATTCATTATAAAAATTAAGGAGCATGAAGCAAACTAAAAATGCTTCTTTGGTACAAAAAAAGGGTAGGTAGCTCCGTTACCTTGACCGTTCATAATCAACCCTACCTTTTAAACTTAATTAAAATATTCAGTGACCAAAATTTCTATGACTTTATACAACTCAATTATGCTTGACCATGACCAACGATGTAACCAAGTAGAAAATATACAATAAAATATATCACTGTGGTGTGCAATAAAAAAACTGGATACACATGCCAATTGACGTGGCGCAATGCTGCTCGTAGATATTAATTTCATTTGGTTGTGGCCGTTGATACGACTTAACATTCCACCTACCAATGCAAGTGGCAGACTATTTTGCTACGCTTCCAAGCTTGACTCAAATAGTTAGAAACTCGCAAAAAAGATGAATAAAATAATTTGATAGGGTAGAGATGCATGTTAGTAAATTTAAGAATGAATGAATGAGTTAAATGTGGGTAGAGATGGTCTTCAAAAATATGCCACCAAACTCATACCTCAAACTATATCACGCAGACAGGGTAGACAGTGTGGAAAATATATGTTTGCGACGTAAGATGGCACGTGGTGCTCATCTACCCACTTCCTATCCACCCTTGCATACATATAAAAACCTAACTCCTCTCACATCTTCAAACACACAACTTCAGCAACCAAGTTTGAGTAGCATCATCAACATCATCAACCACTTCTATTATCAGTTCTAAACGAAAAGGAAGATGGTGAGTGTGTCTGAGATTCGTCAGGCTCAAAAGGCGGAAGGCCCTGCAACCATCCTTGCTATTGGAACTGCAACTCCACCGAATTGTGTTGATCAAAGCACTTATCCGGACTATTACTTTAGAATCACAAACAGTGAGCATATGACCGATCTTAAGGAGAAGTTTCAACGCATGTGTAAGTTCTTGAATCAATCACATGATTATTATGTTATGTTTGTTGTTGAATCAAGCTAATAATTGGTTTACGATGTTCCAGGCGACAAGTCGATGATCAAGAAGAGATACATGCACGTGACGGAGGAGGTCCTGAAGGAAAATCCCAACATGTGTGCTTACATGGCACCTTCTTTGGATGCGAGGCAAGACATAGTCGTGGTAGAGGTACCAAAGTTAGGGAAAGAGGCTGCAGTGAAGGCCATAAAAGAGTGGGGGCAACCGAAATCAAAGATTACACACTTGATCTTTTGCACCACCAGTGGTGTCGACATGCCTGGTGCTGATTACCAGCTCACTAAACTTCTCGGACTTCGCCCCTATGTCAAGAGGTACATGATGTATCAACAGGGGTGTTTTGCAGGAGGCACGGTTCTTCGATTGGCCAAGGATTTGGCTGAGAACAACAAGGGTGCTCGTGTGCTTGTCGTGTGTTCTGAGATCACTGCAGTCACCTTTCGGGGCCCAAGTGACACCCACCTAGATAGTCTTGTGGGACAAGCACTATTTGGCGATGGAGCAGCTGCAGTTATTGTTGGTTCTGACCCAATTCCACAGATTGAGAAGCCATTGTTTGAGCTTGTTTGGACTGCACAGACCATTGCACCGGACAGTGATGGTGCCATTGATGGTCACCTTCGTGAAGTTGGACTTACCTTTCACCTCCTTAAAGATGTTCCTGGGATTGTTTCAAAGAACATTGGGAAGGCACTTTCTGAAGCCTTCGATCCACTGAACATCTCTGATTACAACTCCATCTTCTGGATTGCACACCCTGGTGGGCCTGCAATTCTTGACCAAGTTGAGCAAAAGTTGGGTCTCAAACCTGAAAAGATGAAGGCCACTAGAGATGTGCTTAGTGACTACGGGAACATGTCAAGTGCATGTGTGCTTTTTATCTTGGATGAGATGAGAAGGAAATCCGCTGAAAATGGACTCAAAACCACAGGTGAAGGACTTGAATGGGGAGTATTGTTTGGTTTTGGACCTGGACTTACCATTGAGACGGTTGTTCTTCACAGTGTCGCAATATAACATTGTCCCAACTATTATTTTATTGTTGTTATTATTATTATTATTATGTATTAATTTTCGAAGGTTGCATTTTACATCAAAGTAATACATGGTTCGGGGCTTTTGAGACTAATTAATAACTTATGATACATTGTGATTATTATTTTTTTCTTGACTTATAATATTTAAATAACTTTTATTAAGAATGAATAGTTATAGAACGTAACAAGTGTACTCACATTTTTTTTTTAATATAGTAGAATAAATTACAATTTTAAATTTTAAATTTTAAATATAGTAATTTTGTTGAAAGTTATTTCTTTCGCGTTTTGACTTGTTCAGATGTATATTTGTTAAAAAAATTAATGTTAGTAGGAAAGTGTAATTGAAAATAATTTCTTATCATTTGTTTTTTACTTACTAAATTTAAAAGCATGTTCCTTCAAAATTAATTAAATATGCATTAATATTTTATCTTTTATTAGATAGAATTAAAAGAAAATAGTATAATTAAAATTGTTATATTAAGATTATTTTCTTATTTCACTAAAAATGAATGGTACCGGTAGTTATTATACTAACTATCTATCTACCCAATTCTTGAGTAAGTTTAAGGTTTCCAAAAGATAATGAATATTTTTTATTTGATTATTATTAAATTATTTTTTAAGCTCCATAATGAATTGTTTAGCACAAGTTTCTGAGGAACACACTTAATAATAAAATTGACAAAAAAAAAAAGTATTTGGAACTGTTAAAGTTGCACTCTACAGTTACAGCACCACGACGATAATGAAAGCAACAAGAAAAACATTTACTATTTTTGTAATAGTATAAAGGTGCAGATAGTAATAAAGAAGATGCAAAAAGAAAAAGCCTTAAGAGAATTGGCTCAAGTCCAGCACATGCATCCTACCAATTATTATCTTTTCAATTATATTCTACACTCCATATTTTCTTCTGCACCTCCTACATTTTTAAATTGGAAGATGTGAGTGAAAAAGTAAAAGAAAATAAATAAAAGCTATATAATTAATTTGATTGATATGACATGACATGACAGTAATTAATTGTGTAATATAATGAATTAATACATTAATACAAACACAAATTTGCATAGGTAGGTAAATCTTCTGTAGAGCATTAATGTCAGACAGTTATAACATGTCGCAATTTTTAATTTGTCGCCATTGTATTGCTGATAACTCCTGTCCTATTTCGACCATTTTGATATCAACCTTATGTTTGTACACTCTAGTACTTTTCTGTTGTAATATAGACGAAAACGCGTTTAACACATTAAGAGAATTTTACAAAATCGAGTTAAATTATTATATTTATTTATTTATTTGTAAAGTTTGTAGATTAAAATATTTTAAAATTTTGAACAATTGACAAATTTTAATTTTATATTAAAATTTAAGAAAAAAAATCTAATCTTTTATTTTAACACACCGAATTTTATCTCAATATAATTGCTTGTGTTTGCTTCATTCTTAAAATTTCGGATGAAATATGATTGATTTTAATAGGATTGAAGAAGCAATATAATGATTACTTGTTTAACATGTAATGATAAATATATTAATTGTCTAAAACTATACAGAAGCAATTAACAACAAAAAATGAATTTTATAATTTTTTTTGTTGATGAATACCCTTTCATTTTCTTTTATATTCATTAATCAACCTTTCTTATATATAGTCAATTCTAACAATATTATTTATATGCATATTATTATTTAGAGTTTAAATCATTATGTATATTTGAAGTTGTTTTTTTTTTTTGTAATTTTAAAGATAAAATTGTAAAATTTTGGTAAGTTTTGTATGAGAAAATTGTGATACCCTTTTTATTTAAATTATGTTTTAAGAGAGAGCTTGGGCCTGACTTCTTACAGGGCCCAGGGTCAGCTCATTATGGGACCCCTAAAACCCTTTCCAGCCTTACCAAACTCTCACTTGTCTCTTTTTCTAAAAATAAATCCCTCCCCTCCCTCAAATTCTTGAGCAGCAACTCTGCTAGGGCACAACTTTTGCCTCCCTGAGTTAGCAAATCATCCTTGTTCGGAGCTGTCTGAGCTCATTTTCCCATGTAAGTTGATCCTTTCCCTTGTTTCCTTTTGTTTTCAGCTCTTATGCTCTAGCCATGCCCTAATCTCCACCAAGTCTAAGTTCTTTTCGTACTTGTATGTATTTGTTTCAGCTTCTTAAGCTGTCGTTGAGCTGTGGTGAGTTTCTGTTAGGACTCTCTTTCTCTTTGGTCCTCTTTTCCAGGTAAGAGAAGCTAGGTTTAGGACTTTTAAGCTATTTTTGTGTTTCTGGTGCTTGATTGATGTGGATGGTTGCATGAATTAGTATGGTTGTATGGTTGAGTATTTCTAGTTGAACAGGCGTTGCATGTGCGAACAGGTGAAAAACCTACCGATCTCGCTCAAGTGAGTAACTCTAACTCTCGCCTAAGCAAGAGTAGCAGTAACTCACCCCTGATTCCATTTTAATTTTGTTTTGATGACATCGTGTTGTGTCTAAATTTCCCCTTAATATACTTATGGATAAGTATATCAATAATGCATTTTCATACTTTTTGGTCTGATGTTTTATTTTATATTATAATTATGTAATATTTAATTTCAGAATATTTATTCTATTTTAAAAGATGTCACAAAAATAATTCACATCTTTAAATAGCACACTTTTGTACTATTTGAAATTAATAATCATTTTAATTACAAATTGTAATTTGTAATTTTTGCATAATTAATATATATCATTAATAATTTGTTAAAAATAGCCACCGTAAATTTGTATAACATAACTAGATAAGTAACTATATATAAATTCTTTTGTTAATGTTAAAATAAGATATTTTATGTAAATTTTTAATAATAGTTTTAATTTGTTATAAGAAATATGTCTATTATTATTGTTATTAAATTATCATATAATAATAAGTTATTTATCATTCATCACTCATGCATTTGTACTTAAAATAAAATGAATATTTTTAACATAACATAATTAAATATTATATACTTCAATAATATTTAATTTAATAAAACAATAACTAAAATAATTATCTATATCAATTTTTTTTTCATCTTATACATATAAATAAATACAAATATAAGACATTTCGAAGACGGTGTCGTGCTAATTTGAAAAAAAAAAATAAATTGTTATGTAATTTAATTTTTGTTTAAATTTTATAATTTAGAAAAAGTTAAAACTTTATTAATATTTAAGAATAATATAAAATGACATTATTTAAAGTTCCATTAAATGGAAGTTCGCAACAAAACTTATATTTATCTTAATAATAATAAAAAAAAAACAGGTGGCAACTAAATACAGTAACAGAAGACGACAGAAAGATAATAATTAATAATAAAAAAATTCCCCAAATTTCCAACTCTGCTTCAAATTCAAGCTGTCATATGAGTTCTCTCTCAATATATAACGTACCAAGTCCAAATTCCCTCTCCCTCCCTAACTCCCTCTTTTTCCTTCCTCAAATCAAATCTTTTACAGCAATATTTTCTCTCTTCTTCCTCTTCCTTCTCGTATAGATTCTAGGGTTTATCGCTCACACTCCATGGCCGCGGAGAAGCTCAGGGATTTGTCCCAACCTATTGATGTGCCTTTACTCGATGCCACTGTCGCTGCCTTCTATGGCACCGGATCCAAGGAACAGGTCACAGGCTTCTTCTTTCTTTTCGTCACTCTTTCTCTTTCCCTTGCGTCTCCAGTATTCAACATTTTCTCTAATTTGCCTCTTTCTTGCTTCACTGTGACATTCTCTTCTCATCTTCACTCACAGTTTGGCTTCTCCATACTTTTAGTTTTCATTGTCTCTCCGTGTCTCCCAATGAGTGAGAACAGTGTTGCCGTACAGAACTCGCTTACGCGTTTAGGGTTTATTTTTAGACGGAGTTATTATTTTTAATCATTCACTATTAAATTGCTTTGGCATCTCGTAAATACTCTTTTTCGAGGCACTGACTTGGTTCACTAAGGTGGACTTCGGGAATAGAATTCTTGGTAGCATTGTCAATTTTTGAAACTTGTCATTTTTTTTTTCTGCTTGTTTATACCTACTTTTTGGATTATTGAGTAATGATTCTTTATAATAATGCAGAGAACTGCTGCTGACCAGATTTTGCGGGATTTGCAAAATAATCCTGATACGTGGCTCCAAGTGATGCATATTTTACAGAACACTCAAAGCCTAAATACAAAGTTCTTTGCCTTACAGGTTAGTTTGTTTGATGATCGGTAATGTGGGGTAAATAGCTAATGTTGTTTATTTTTCATTTGTAAGACGTAAAACTGTTTGTCCTGTACAGCGAATCATACTTTTAGATCATTATACAATTTCATGGAGTTGGCGGAGTTGTTCTGCAATTAAATTCCAGGAGACAGTACCTTAAATTATACCACAATGCCCAAATGAATGTTCAGGACTTACTACATTTGTGTAATTGAGGTATCCGATACACTGGCATACTTGATTAAAACATCTAGAATTAATGTTGCTTAAAAAGTTACATGCAGGGACAATGTTGTTCATTGAACTTAATATTTCATTAGCTTTTCTTTCATTTAAATTTGTAAATATTTTCTGCATAACATTCCAAAGACAACTCTCAGACTCCTAAAAAACCCCATGCCTCGTTTTTAATAGTTGTTGGGTTGAAGTGAAAAGTTATTAAAATTTTTAATGTTGTCATGGCATAATATGGTCCAGCAAAAAGGAGTTAAGCAACTCCATTTTTTGTTGACAGTTGGAGATTTCCTTTGGCAATATGGGTTGAGAAACTTTGTTTTGATGATTCGTGCAAAAACACTTGAAAAGTTTATCTATGTTAAGTCTGCTCTGAACTTTGACCCAAACCTACTTGCTGGTGTAGTTTCTGGCCAAGTTTGGCATATTCTGAGACACTGTTTCAAAATTGTTCTTTGTTGGCTGCTAGTATTCTTAACCATTGTTTTCAGTCACCCTTCAGACTGTTCTCAATTAAGTACATTCACGCCTCTGTTCTTTTTGTTTTTTTTGGTGTAGTTTGTACACATACCTTCACAGTTTACATCTCCCATTACCTCTTTTTGTCCCTTTTCTTGAGCTTTTCAAAATTCACAACCCCTCTATGTTTTCTTCTGTAATGGCATCATCTTCCCCTTTTTATTTTTCAATTGATTCCATCAACTTATGTGTCAAAATGTTAAACCCCTTGACTTCTTTGACTTCCGTTGCTATTGCCTAGTTAGTTAGTCCTTAGATTTATGGTGATTGTGTTTATGAATTATGATTTATGACTGTGGGTTCTTTATATATCTCTAGTTTTGGACCTTTTTTATACATTTATTTATATATAAGAAATTACTTATCTTTCTATAATCTTTAATGTAACGGCATTTTAGGGTCAGCCCTTCCATTCCACCCTTTGGGATTTATAGCTTTAGCTTCAAATGCCATTCTGGAACCCGTGCTAAAAACCTACGACTATCAATTATACATGTAACTTTTAACTAGGCCCTTTACCATCAATTATAGTCTGTAAGGAAGATAATGTTTTCTTGTATGGATCAAGGTGTATGTGCTAGATTGAATCTTTATTAGTGATAATCGAAGTTGGAAGTATGCTTATTTTAAAGGACATAATTGTTTTGTTTCAGTCATAGCTAATTAATATTTGAGTGGAAGTATTTCAAGCCAAAATTACTTTCCTAGAGGTCTAATTACTATATTTGCTGAAATGTTAACCCCATACAATTTTGGTGTTGTTTTGTTGATGGAATTATTGACTCTTTTACTTGTGTATTATGTGTGTATTTTTACACTGTTTATTTTCCCTGACTTCTGCACTCAACTGGTTTATAGAGTTAAGTTTCATGGAAGCAACATTATTAGTTATCAAACAGATTCTCCACTTTGTTACTATAGTTCTATTGTATATACAGGTTCTAGAAGGTGTAATTAAATATAGATGGAATGCATTGCCTGCTGAGCAGCGAGACGGAATGAAAAATTTTATCTCTGATGTTATTGTACAGGTATGAGCGACATCTTGTAAAATGCAGAGACCATAGCTAGTGACACTTGTTGTGTTGATTTGTATGCTTTTAGTCTCTTTTTGTATCTTTTCTCTTCTTTACTGACCCTTTTTTGTTTAGCTATCTCGCAATGAAGTGTCATTTCGAACAGAGCGATTGTATGTCAACAAACTCAATATTATTTTAGTTCAGGTATACCTATGTCATATTGCTCAATTGGTCATTTATGTTATTCTCATCCAGTTATACTCTGCACAGTTTATTTTTCTAGATAAAATTTATTCATTTTCTATAGTTTTCCTCTGTTTTTCTAATGGATGTGTTGGTTTCTTTTACCTTTCACTTAATAATTCTGTTGCAATGTTTGATTAAATTCTTTTTCTGATTGATTAACTACATATGAATGTTTTTCTCAAATAAATCCTACATGCACAGATTTTGAAGCATGAATGGCCAGTGAGATGGAGAAGCTTCATTCCGGACCTTGTTTCAGCAGCTAAAACAAGTGAAACAATTTGCGAGAATTGTATGGCAATATTGAAGGTATGTTCACTTTTCTCATAAAGAATGTTCCTTTAGTCAATGAGTAACACTGCAAAATGTTCTTTCAGCTCTTGAGTGAAGAGGTTTTTGATTTTTCAAGAGGAGAGATGACTCAGCAGAAGATAAAAGAGCTTAAACAATCATTGAATAGGTAATAGTGATTGACTTTGTTTATAGGAAATCTTACACCACGACTTTTTTTTTTTCTATTACATTTCTCTTTCTTGTACTTTGGTGATATAGCATTTTTTCTTGTTCTCTGATAGGCCCTGTCAAACAGAAGGGATAATAAATTAATTAAAATAGAGAATTCTGAATTGAAATGCTTAGAAAATACAAAATAAAGTGAAATTTTTATTGAAATGTGTAGAGAGATAAGCTTCTGTTGCTGAAAATATATATAGAGCCAAAGCTTACATTATAGAGTGTAGTTGTCTTATAGTTACAAAATTATAACTGACATACTGAGAGGTAAACTATGAAGAATAAATTGCACAAATACATTTATCAGGAAAGGTAACAGGGGATGGCATTCTCTTTTGTGTTAGATTATTGGTGGAACTAATTTCTCAATGCTGGACATTGATTATCTATTTTTTTACACTCTTGATTTTCTGGCTCCAGCTCATTTTAGTTATTAAGGAAGGAGTACTTACATAATGCTAAGAATTATACGTGCTGTTTGCAGTGAATTTCAGCTCATACATGAGTTGTGCTTATATGTGTTATCAGCGTCCCAAAGAACTGAGCTCATATGTGCAACACTGTCTACATTGCATGCCTTCTTATCATGGATTCCTTTGGGCTATATATTTGAATCACCATTGGTAGGTGCAGTTTTCTGCTTAAGTAGCACTGCAATTGAGTAATTCTGAAATCTCTTGGTTGTTTGTTCATTACAGCTTGAGAAACTGCTAAAATTTTTCCCAATTCCTGCTTATCAGAACCTGACATTGCAATGCTTAACCGAGGTATGCTCCATCCTCTATGTGTATAACATTGTAACTGGAACTTTCAAGATGAAATCACTATCTTTTAATATTCACAGGTTGCAGCCCTTCAGTTTCGGAATTACTTTGATGCTCATATTAAGATGTACAACATATTCATGGTTCAGTTGCAGGTGTGTTTAAATAATAATTTTCTGTTTCACGTTTTATTTGCCTATTTGCTTCATCATATTCCTGTATCTATTTTGTTGATCATGTGATAGTTTCTTTGGTTGATTCTGGGATATTGTTTTGTTTCATGCAGAGCATACTTCCGCCCACTACTAATATACCTGAGGCATATGCACATGGTTCAAGTGAAGAGCAAGTAAGTCTCCGTAAGCTAGCCTGATTTACTACTAAATTACTTGTGAAGCATCTATCTGACAAGTTTCTCCTCTGTTTAGGCATTTATACAAAATGTGGCACTGTTCTTCACATCATTTTTCAAGGCAAGTTTATTTTTTCAGTTTTATGTTTTCTTTGATTACAAGGAAGGTTTATATTAATGAAATGTAATGTGACCCGGTGAAAGAATGTACTACGGTATCATGAACTGTTGTGCCAAAGTTTTCTTTGTTTTTCTTTTTGCTTTTGTATGTCAACTCTTCCTCCTATTTTTTCTTTCTATGTATATTTCACTTATTGATTTTTTGTTTGTTTGATGAGTGTTCAGGTCTTTATTAACAAGAATAGTTGTGTGGTGATACCCTTCTGCTTATGCAGGTTCATATTCGAATTCTGGAGTCCACTCAAGAGAATATATCTGCTTTGCTTTTGGGTCTTGAATATCTCATCAATATCTCATATGTGGATGATACTGAGGTTTTTAAGGTATGATGATAACATTTATGTCTTCACTATGAATGATTATGTTGTGATTGCTCAATTTTTTTTTCGTTCTCAACCTTATACACCACTTTTGGTCCCCACCATTGGAAGTGTCCTAACTTAGTGTTCTGAAATGTACAAGAATTTTATTTTATGTGTACTTGTTTTCCAAAAAATATCAGGTCTGTCTGGACTACTGGAATGTCTTGGTTGCAGAATTATTTGAGCCACACCATGGTTTGGAGAACTCTGCAGCAACAGCAGCAAGCATGATTGGACTTCAGGTGTTGTCTCTTAATTTTTCTCATACCTTGATCTTGATTGTTCGAAACAAGAGCTGGCATTTTTAAAATATGTTTGTTGTGTTTGGTACTTCAATATATATATATATATATAACTTGTTAATGAGCTAATAAAGTACAATGCTGTAATTGCAATCTAATGAATAAAATCAAATCTGGTAAACTTAGGTGTAATAAATAACTATGGAAAATTTTCTCCTTACTTTCTCTTTCTTCAGTTATTGTTTGTGTTTTTTCTTCAGTGCACTAACATAGGGTATTCCTATTAATAGTTTGTGTTCTGAGATCTAAGATATTTATTTACAAGATATAGTTTGGATCAGTTGGTTTAACCCTAAAAATCATTATTTTGGAATATACATTGTCTGAAATGGTTTTCAATTAATATGTTGTCAATCTTTATAACATTTTCAAATGTGTATTTTTGTTCAACTTTAAATTTCCATTATTTTCCATATGCCTATCATTGATCATATATACTGTTTTCATCATTCTAAGAATGGCTAAGGTCATGATTATATTTTTCTCAATGGCAAGCAGGTGCCTGGTATGGTTGACGGCATTGGTTCACAGCTTCTTCAGCGCCGGCAACTTTATGCTGGTCCCATGTCAAAGTTAAGAATGCTTATGATCTGTCGTATGGCGAAACCAGAGGAGGTTCTCATAGTTGAAGATGAAAATGGGAATATAGTGCGGGAAACAATGAAAGACAATGCTGTTCTTGTCCAATACAAGGTAATAATACTGAAAATGTCTGAAGCTGTTTACGAATGAATATTGTACTTTATTGGATGATTAAAGAATAAATTTGAGAGATTTCTGTCATCATATTCTGATTAGTCAAAGTTCAATCAATTATACAGATTATGAGGGAGACTCTTATTTACTTGTCACATCTTGACCATGATGATACTGAAAAGCAGGTATGTGAATTACAATTCGGTGATCTTGGTTTTGAAGGGAGATAAAAAATCAATCTTGGGCTTTTATTTCAAATTTATTATTGGGAAGTTTGTATTTTTTTGTAATTTCCAAATATGAACTGGTTTTTCTTTTCATCCAGGGGTAGAAACTAGGATGCAATTTATATTTGGTGTTTGTTCAAAGATAATATTAATAAGTTCAACTTTAAAACCCATTAAGGTCGCCCTAGTTGTGGGGGTTTGGGCAGTTTGCATGAGGTGTTAGATTTAAACTTTGATGATGCGATTGTACATGCGCAAAAAAAGCTGTGCTTCATTAACCCAAGGATTTATCAATGTTGTATGGATATGTTATTTTCATATACTGACTTGCAATTGAGAAATTGATGCATTTTTGTCCCTATACAAATATCAGAACTTGATGTAGTGGACTTTTATATAATCATGTGCAGATGTTGAGGAAGTTAAGTAAACAACTTAGTGGTGAGGACTGGACGTGGAACAATTTGAACACACTGTGCTGGGCGATAGGATCTATATCTGGTTCCATGATGGAAGAGCAGGTATTGTGAACAACCCAATAACATTGTTCTGCCGACTGTTGTTAAGATGTGATCCTACTAATATATTAATAAATTCAGTTCAAATTTTTAATATTTATTTTATAAATATGGTAAGCATGAGAAATAGGGCACATAATGAGACCAGAACTGCTCTTCATAGAGAGGAAACAGAGATGTGGGACTGGGAGAAAGGGTTCTGGGTGAAATGCAATGCTGGCAAAGATGCATGGCAGAGCCCCAAGTCAATGTTGATAACTACAACCCTATAGCGTTTACACAAACTTGTGTAGCTTTCCTAAATTTGTCTAGCGAAGTTTGCGTGGAAATTCTTGGGAGTTTTCTTACATAATCGAAAAAGAATATTACTTAAAAACTTGTTGATGACATACATATAGGCTTAACATGATACTTAACACAACAATAATTCAAACAATGTACTAAAATAGCAAATCACAATAACTAAACTAATTAAACGTAAAACTACAATTATAACCCAATTATTTATAAATTCATGAAAGCAAGATATTTAAGTTAAAACATTTAAAAAAGGAGTTAATTTCTTCAAATCATTTGAGTCATGGTAAATCTTTGTTGTAATAAGGTCATTGGAGGCAAGGAAATTACAATTGAGTTCAACTTGCTGGCTTGCTTCTTCACTCGAGTTTATGAGTTTAACAAACATGGTTACAGGGCTAGAGCCATTTAAGCCCAATTGTTGGTACATATCAACATCAAATCTAAACTGCTATATCCTAATTATAAATATATTTTCATCCTCAATGTTGCTTTACTTTGTTCTTTTATTTTTATTTTTTTAATTGATGCATGTATAACAGGATTTTCCAACCGAGTAATGTTAGTTGTATTCATGGTGTGAATAATTTGACTGAGAAATAATTCCTAGATTATCGTTTTTATTCTGATATGAAATTAGAAAATTACAGATATTGATATTTACAGTACAGTTGCAAACAGATGTGACAGCTAACTAAAACTCAACTGAGTCCTAGTACTTGTATCTTGCTGATTAGGCTAGCAGCCAGCTGAATTTTCTAGTCTAGGAGAATTGGCTCCTGCGCAGGTACTCTGACCATTACAATGCGCAGGCCCAATAGGCTAGATTACTATGTATCATAGCAAATATCTTTGTTTTTTCTTGTGGACTCTTTTATTGGTTGTGTTATTTCTAGAAAAAATAAGTTAAAACTCACATCTTGGTTCTGTGGCAGGAAAACAGATTTTTGGTTATGGTCATTCGTGATTTATTAAACCTATGTGAAATCACAAAAGGAAAAGATAACAAAGCCGTTATTGCTAGTAATATCATGTAAGTGATTTTTGTATATTCATTTGCTCTTTGTTTTTAATGATGCATTTCCTTTGTTGAATAATATGCAGTTTCTTCTTCTGACAGGTATGTAGTTGGGCAGTATCCACGGTTTTTAAGAGCTCATTGGAAGTTTCTTAAAACTGTTGTTAATAAGTTATTTGAGTTTATGCATGAGACACATCCTGGAGTTCAGGTTTTGATTTTCGTTTTTCTATGTTTTCTGTCAGATGTCAGATGACTGTCGTCTCTGATGATATTTGCATGACTTGTTTGGAATAAACCTTGGTTGTGCTTGTCTTTCTTATGTTAGGAGCTTTGTTTATGTCAAATAACTTAAAATTGAAATTTATACATCAATTGATGTCTTGGAGTCGGAAGAAGAGAAATATTAAATCACACAGATTACAATAAAACAGAATTTGCTTTACAGAGTCATAAACCCCTATTACAAACATATTTAATATTAATACTTTAATATGATGCCCCTAAAAGTCTATCCTAAACTCTTAACACTACAGTCAGTAACCTATATAAACCATCCAAGAATAAATTGTATGTTTTCTTAAAAAATCAGTATTAGATTCTTTAGTTTTAATATTCCAATTTAGTTCCTATTCTCTTTTTTCTTTTAAAATTTGATTATATTAGTGGTGTATTTAACTCGATGTGTGATTTGATTATTCTGATCTTATATGTCTTGTTTGTGTTTTTACCTACAGCTAACTTATTTCATTTTTCTTTTGAACTAGTAGTTTATTCCAATGGAGTACTAAAATTTAATTTAAATACTGTGGCATTCTTCAATGATTAAAACATTATTTTACATGTATATTATTTTTTCCGTTCAAAATTCATTTTGCATAATTTTGTTCATGTTTAACTTATTTTAGGATATGGCCTGCGATACATTTTTGAAAATAGTTCAGAAGTGCAAGCGTAAATTTGTTACCACCCAGGTAACATTTTATCTCCCAAAAGCAAGTATATTCCATTTCTACATATAATAATAATACTAATAATCATGTTTGTTGTTATGTCAGGTTGGAGAAAATGGGCCCTTTGTTTCTGAACTTCTTACTACTCTTCCAAATACAATTGCGGATCTTGAACCCCATCAAATACACTCGTTCTATGAATCTGTATCCATTTTTCTCTTAAGTTGACTGATAATCTTAAGTGATATGCTTATATTTTCATGTGTATATTTTTAATTGATATTAAATGTTGTAGGTTGCTTACATGATTCAAGCAGAGTCTGATGTCCAGAAGAGAGATGAATATCTTCAAAAGTTGATGGTGCTACCGAATCAGGTTATCTGTTTGATTAAGAAGCCACATTATTTCCTTTATCTTTTTAATGTTATTTACATGCACGAATTCTCATCCTACTCATTCTTCGGCAGAGGTGGATGGAGATTATTGGGAAGGCACACCAAAATGTTGATTTTCTGAAGGATCAAGATGTGATCCGAAATGTTCTTAATATATTACAGGTATAACTATGTGGTAATTTTGTTTATTCTACTTTATATTTCCTGAGAATTTCACATCGCATACTTGATGGCTTTTGAAGTGGAAATTAATTTGTTCTTTCTAGTCATCTGAAAATAAGTTCTTTGATTAATTTATTGTTTGATCTTTTATTTCCAAATTTAGAATTTCCTACACAAGTCTTTGTTCTTTGTTGAGGGATGAATTATTTCTTCGTATCGTACATTTTGTTTATTCCATTATTAGTAAATGATCTTAATAGAAATTTTTGTATTCTGTACTCTTCATGTGTGCATTATTGGCAGTTGAACATAAGAATTTTGGTTTAATTCCTGCTGCTGGTGGACCTTCATGAATAGCTTATTAGAAGTACAGCCATAAGCCTTTGGTGAAACTTGTGGATTAACCTTACCTGGAAATAGGGAAACCTTCCTTCTGAATAAACTTTCATAACAAAATACATCTAATGACTTTGGTACTGAGCATATGATAGGAGTCATTATAATATAATGTTGTACCTTGCTAGTTATTTGATAATTAGCCAGGGTTTTAACACCTTATCTTTTCTTAAGTTTCTACCAAGGGTTGATGTGTAATTGTTAGACATATAGCTGTTTGGTGGATCCACATCAATGGTTTATGTTACTTCTCTAACATGCTTGTACGTTCATAAAAGCATAAGCATTTCCGGTCTTATTATTTGACCGTGGTCAATGCACACGTGCTTTCTTACCTTCTGTTAAAATTCAATTTTTTTACTTCATATATGGGGATGCAAGGAATAAACTCTTGACCACTTGGTAGTGTAATGTAGACTTCAAATATCGTATCATGAACCAGTAATGGTTTATGTTACTTCTCTAACATACATATATGTACTTCATAAAAGCATAAGCCTTTTGGGTCTTATCATTTGAGCGTGGCCAATGCACTGACTTTCTTACCTTTTGTTAAAATTAAATTTTTTATTTCAAGAATGGGGATGCAAGGAACGAACTCTTGACCACTTGGTGGTGTATTGTAGACTTCCAATGTCGTATCATGAACCAATTATTCCAAATGGCTCAACCTGTTAGGCAAAGACACGTGCATGGTTATATATTACATATCTAACCATTAATATCTGTGTCATGGTTTGTAGCGTTTGTTTAGTTTTCTCCTTGTGCTTTACGCTTCTTCTAATTGCAGACAAATACAAGTGTTGCATCTTCTCTAGGAACATATTTCCTACCACAGATCACATTGATTTTTTTGGACATGTTGAACGTGTACCGGTATGTTCTGTTGACTGAAATGTCTTTATATTATTTTGACATGGATTTTTGTTTTATGCTACAAATATACAGATTATATTCTTTTATCCTCCCATTAATAATGACTAATATATTTTTTACCTGCAACAGAATGTATAGCGAGCTTATATCGAAAAGTATTGCAGAGGGTGGACCTTTTGCTTCTAGAACATCCTATGTGAAACTTCTACGGTGGGTTTGGTTAATATAACATTGATTTTGTAGTAACCAGATTGCTGTTAACCTTGATAGTGTTGTTATTGATGCAGTTCGGTTAAGAGAGAAACACTTAAACTGGTTGATACATTCTTGGACAAGGCTGAGGATCAACCACAAATTGCAAAACATTTTGTACCACCAATGATGGATCCTGTTCTTGGAGATTATGCTAGGAATGTGCCTGATGCAAGGGAATCAGAGGTCTTGTCACTTTTTGCCACGATTGTAAACAAGTGTGTCAATTCTTCTCTCTTTATTTGTTAATTAATTGAGCGTGAACACTCAAAATTCTACGTTTATATTCTTTTATTATCTAATAGTGTTCACCTCAACCAAAATAAGCTTGTAGAAGGAGAATAAGCTAAGATTGCTCGTATTCTCTGCAGATATAAAGCTGCAATGGTTGAAGATGTCCCTCGCATATTTGAAGCTGTTTTCCAGTGCACACTGGAGGTAATTGTCTAGGTTATTTGTCTAGGTAACTGCATTGTACACTCCAATAGTTTATCATAATGCCCTTAAATTGACTTCCAGCATGGCCAACCAACATTTATTTTCCCTAGTTGAATGGCCTTTTTTCTGGTATGTGGTTGTTGATAACCTATGCTTACATTTGATGAAACTGGTTTGACATTGCTTAGAAGTTCTGTTTTTATTCATTATCTGTTATATTCTATCAATTATGATGGTGTATAATTATTGGATATCTGCACCTAAATATCAATATTTGCAATTATTCTTTTATTCTGGTACACAGATGATTACAAAGAATTTTGAAGACTACCCAGAGCATCGGCTAAAGTTCTTCTCATTACTGCGTGCCATAGCTACTCACTGCTTCCCTGCTTTGTTCTGCTTGTCTAGTCAGGTGGTGTTTCTTACCTAGCACTTTGCTTACGCCAAACAATTGTGTGGCAGTTTATTTGGTTTTGTCCATGTAGACAGTGACTGTTCTTCCTAATTTATTTTTGTAGTCTAATATTTGTAATCTGTTTCAGCAACTGATGCTTGTTGTGTTTCTTTCAAAGCACTTTGTCTATGCTAAAAATTGTGTGGCGGATTATTTGATTTTATCTAAAGTTGACAGTAACTGTTTTTCCTAATTTATTTTTTGTAGTCTGATGTTTGTAATTTGTTTCAGCAACTGAGGCTTGTTATGGATTCAATAATATGGGCATTTCGGCATACAGAAAGGAATATTGCTGAGACTGGGCTAAACCTGTTGTTTGAGATGCTGAAGAAGTTTCAGGTGATCTTTGTATATTATTTAATCCATATCTCACTTCATTTCCAAAGCTGTGAAACAATTTATTTATACTTTAAATACAGATTTCTACAATAAGCAATTTTAAGGAAAATAACTTATTTCAGAAGAAGATGAAGGGCTGTTTCGTAGTGCATTTTAAAAAAATAAATAAAAGTTAGTGTATGTTTAATGAAATAGGCAAACTCCTGCTTGTTTTAAGCTAAACAAACTGGCCCAAATTTCCTTGTTAAGAAAGCCTGAAAACTGTTCATTAAATAAATTGGACCTAAAGAAGTAGAACCTTACATATTTTAATAAAGAAACACTGTTCTAAATGAGCACAAACAACCCGGCCTTTTATTTTCCATAGTTTTTCTTGTTTGTTATTGTCTATCACTTTCCTGTTCTGGATGATTCTGATCCTCCCTCAAGATTTCCCTCGTTTTTCTCTATTAAACAGGCATCAGAGTTCTGTAATCAGTTTTATCGGACGTACTTTTTGACAATTGAGCAAGAGATATTTGCTGTCTTGACAGACACTTTTCATAAGCCTGGGTTCAAATTACATGTCTTGGTGCTTCAACATTTGTTCTGTCTGGTACAGTTTCAAATCATATCTTTTTTTATTTTTGTTTCATTAGTCAGTGAAAATTTGCTATAATGAAAGAGTTGGCATTTATCAGGCTGACTCTGGCTCCTTAACTGAGCCTCTTTGGGATGCTTCTACAAATGCCTATCCTTACCCAAGTAATGCAGCTTTTGTACGTGAGTTCACAATAAAACTTTTAAGCACTTCATTTCGGAACATGACTGCTTCAGAGGTAATCGAGGAGAAAACTAATGTTATAAACAAACCCATTTGCGAATAGAAGACTAATTGCTGGAAATTTGCAGGTTACTCAATTTGTTAATGGACTTTTTGAGTCAACAAATGACCTTGCGATATTTAAAACTCACATTCGAGATTTTCTTGTACAGTCAAAAGAATTTTCAGCTCAGGTAATTCTTTATACAGTACTGTATGTTTTTGCCTCATTTCACCATCGCCACAATTGGGAAGTTTGAACTTTTGCCAATATAATATTGACTACTGCATCATTTTTTTGCTAAACGAAGTCGGTCCAGTCTCTTAAATACGTAATTCCATTGATTTCGTAACATGCCTGGTATTCTAATTCCTTAATGTAGTTCTATGTATCCTGGCTGGTTGATGTTTTGGTTTGCTTCACTTAGATTATTGGACGCTACAAGTGTATCGTTTTGTGTTAGACTTATGTTCTTAGTGTATTTGTGCAACTGGTCAGGTTTGTTAATTGTTCTCTCTACCGCAGGATAACAAAGATCTCTATGCTGAAGAGGCTGCAGCTCAGAGACATAGGGAACGACAAAGAATGCTTTCTATTCCAGGACTTGTTGCCCCGAGCGAGTTGCAAGATGAAATGGTTGACTCGTAGTAGGTTATATACAATATAGAAGTTAACACATCACACCGGCATTCGCCTTGATTCAATCAAATACCGGACGGTTTGAGAACACATGTAGCATTTTGCTCTCAAAAATCTTGTTCTCTGCTTTTCCCAATGCATCGTGTTGGGACTGGTTCCTGGTTTCAGAGGTTTGGCTACTTCCCTGTCTGGGTAAGTGTTAGAGTATGCAGTTGCTAATTTAGGATATATAGTAGTCATACGGGAGGGATTTATCAAGGCAGCTTTCCGTAGAATCGCAGGATGGATGAGTCAATTTTTTTTTTAGTAATGATCACTCCTTAGGTGTCACGTAACCTCTGACTATTTGTGCAGAACAGTCCTTGTGGTTGGATATTTTGTTTTCTTTTCCACCTATTAGTTTAGGGGAATTGATGTAACCATGATTGCATTAATATATGGTTTTCATTTTCCTGGTGTTATTCTTATTCTTATTATTATTATAGATCACTTGACCCCGTCCTTCAAATTGAACGAAAAACTTAGTGTACCTCCAATGTCTAGTCTTTGCTTGTGACTTGAATTGTTGGGGAATAGGGTGGTTTCAATAGTTTCGCATGTAGAGATGAGGATCATGTTTGTTTTGTTACACCTTTAGTTGTGAGAGTCGTGTGTCATTTTCTGTACAGCCATTGTTAGTGGCATTTGCTGAGCGCCACCACCAGTCATCTGATCAGATTGTACGGCTTTAAAAAATTTTGGTTTAATTAGTCGACAATCTAATAAAATATTTGCTTTAATGTACTTGTTTCACAAGGTTATCGTAGCAAGTGATTTATTCATGTCATTAAATTAGATGTAAAACCTTTTAACATTTCACCACAGCGTATCTTGTTTTAAATATAATCTTATATCATATACATGATTCATTACATTATTCTCATTTACATTGTGGTGCATATTCTACATTGTAAGTAATTAACTATTAACTATATTGCACATCACTTACTATCATTTTCATTATAGTTGTCAAAATGGGTAATTCGACTTTATTCGGCTCGATTCATCGAGTCAATCCAACCTAATTCACTTTTTAGCGAGTTAAAAAAATTTGAACTTGGTCTGGCCTACTATGGGTTAATGTGTTAAATGGGTTGGTTAACGAGTTCATTTAATTAAAAAAATATTTTTTTTCTGTCAAAATTAAATTGTAATTCTAATTAAAATCTAAATAAATTTTAATACAGTTCAAAAACAAACCAAAATAAAAAAAATACAAATTATTTATATGTTGGATAAAAAAGCAACCTAACATGACTTAAATGTAAAATTCAACTTAAATGCGATCCTTTTATCTGCATGTTTGTGAGTCAATCCGGCTTATAACGGTTCAACTCATGTGAGCTGGGTTTTAAATGAGTCGGGTCAAAAATTAACCTATATTAAAATTTGTAAAAAAGTTTAACCTAACTCGATCCAAATTCGTAATGAGCTAGATTGACTTGCGGGTTTCAACCTATTTTGACAGCTATACTTTTTATCATTATAAATTACCTGAATGTGTGGTTTGGTTGAGTCGATGTTGGAGTGATATCTAAGTTAATATAACCATTTTGTTTTATTAGGAAGAAATGACTAACTCCCAAAATTTTAATTTATCAAATACCAATCACATTGATATTCATACTCTAAAATTACCATTACTATATATGAAACTCGTAAATATTTTATAATGTTTAATTAGCCAACAAATGTTTCTAATAACTAAAAGGATTACCTTTTAAACACTTTATCATAATTAATGATTAATGATATAAACTTATTTTTGTAAGTGTTTATAATTGTAGTCAAAATAATACATATTTACATGAAACAATACAATACATACAAGTTAGTTTATTATTTTAGTTTTATTTTGTCAAAACTTTAAGTATTTAATAATTAGAAATAGAAGTACTTAATGATTGGAAATCATAAACAAAGAAGAAAGTAAAGAAAGAGAACAGAGATAAGATTAATAGAGGAAAAGGATAATAAAGTGAGGAGAAAGGAATTTAGTGAGAAAAGAAGAAAGAAAGAGAAGATATCGGATAGGAAAAAAAGAATCAAAAGATATTTTATCACAAAAAACTTACTTTCTTGAAAATATATTTATTTTTTAATTTAATTTAATTTATTATTACTTTTATTCTTATCATTTTATGTTTAACTTTTGTAACTGTTTTTTTAGTACGATTAACTATTTCTAATAAGAAATTGTGCATGATAAAATTAAAACAATTATTTCTTTTATGATTACCTTTTATAAATATATTTTTTATAAATTTAGTTACATTTTTTATTTTTTATTTTAGTAACATTGATATTAATAGTAATTATTTTTTATTTTTTATTAACATAAAATAAAATTGGAAACCCATGCCAATAGTATCTATTAAATAGATCATTTTCTATATGTTTCAAACTCAATAGTTAAATAACCCATTAGGTTAAGACATTGGTCAAACACGTATATTTATAAGTTGTGAAAAGACTATTCAATTATTATGGACGAAGAAGTCCTGAATAAGAATATTCACAGCATCACCATCTCTGTAAAAGCTCAATTGTTAAATAATAATTTTAATTTTAAACATGTTGTTTACATTTAAAAAAAAATTGTATTTTATTTTTTTATGTTATTATTATAAATTAATAATGAATGTTATTACAATTCATGAAAAAAAAAACTTTAAAATATAAAGAAAACAGTGTGCTGAATTTGTTTTGTTTCAAATTTCAATTTCAATCGCAATTCAAAATGAGTTTGTGTTGTTTGTTGGTGCTTACATAGGGAGAAAATTCTTGGAAGGGAGGAAAAAGCCAAAGGCAGAAAAATTGGTTTGATTGTTCAAAGTTGACAGAAACTCTCTTTCATTCTCAGCTCAATTTGCAAAATCGATCAAAACCCAAATTGAAATCTCTGAGCTTTAGCAATCTGATAGATACTCACGTATAAGCACCGGCATGGGTCAAGCTTTTCGGAAGCTCTTCGACTCCTTCTTCGGCAACACCGATATGAGGGTAATTTCTAACAACCCTACTTGTTTATTCTTTTGTGTTTGTTAGATGTTAATTTCTGAACTCAATTATTTATTGTTTCACTGATCTGGTTGTTCAGGTTGTGATGCTTGGTCTTGATGCTGCTGGCAAAACAACCATACTTTACAAGCTTCACATTGGAGAAGTTTTATCCACTGTTCCTACAATTGGTGGGTGGATTGATCGGGTCTAGTTTTATAATTTTTATTGTTTTTTTTTATGTTAGATTTCAACGCATATTTGTTCTTCCTTAAATCGTTCTTGCTTGGTTATCTGCTTTGTTTTTGTTCTTTGATTGCGTAAATTTTGAGTTTTAGCAGAGTAGTATATTTGCTCCATTGACTTTGTATTGACTGGCGAAACTTTTTAACAATAAAGCCAGATTTTGTAAGAATAAGTTTGTTGGGATAAAAGAGGATTCCCCCTCTTGATTGTCAGGAAAAAATATCTACTAGCAATGGGTACAAGTGAAGTGCATGCAACCGTGTTTGGAGTTTCAATTAATTTAGTGGAACAAAAGTTAAAGCTGGAAATAAATTGCTGTGGTTTTTTCTTTTCTGACACGGTAAAACTCACATATTGCTGCGCACTTTCATATTTCGTTAGGAGTTAGTATTGGTTTTGAGATTGAAACAACAAACCTTTTTCTAATCAATGACTGCATGATTATAAAAGTGCTGTCAATGAAAATATTCTATTGCCGATATCCTTAAAGTGGAAAAAAAAAATACATGAAATAAAAAGGATTTTGCTGATTAATTAATAAGAATGGATAGGTTTAATATGGGGCCAAATTATCTGCAAGATGTAATCTTAGAGCTAATGTAATTCTGTTTGATAGCTAAACCTGGTGACCTGGTCCAAGTTTATCTTTTTTTATTTTTTTTATTTTTATTTTTTGCTTTATATATATGTGTGTATGTATGTATGTATTTGCCCTTTACACTTATTTATGGAGTTCTGTTTGTTTACTTTTATTTATGGGTTTATGTTATTATTAAGAAATTTATTTTGGCTAATTACTTTACTATGATAATATTTTGAAATTTAAACTATGAGATCACGTTATCTTGAGCTTTATTCGTTATTTAATGTATTAATACTTTATTATAATAAAAAATTTAAATGCGGGTTGGATCTGTCAAATTATGTTAGACATGTATATTATATTATTTATCTTTTATTGTAGATTGGGTCAATCGATTTAATTAAGTGACCCAAAGGTCCGACCATTAACCTAGTATCTCAACCGGGTCAATAACTAGACCGGTTTTCATAACACTGGATTTGGGACCTTCGATTGTTCCACTATACTTGGAAAAGCCCTTCTCTGTTTTCTTGAAGATGGTTTGTTGGTACAGTAGTTCTCATTCTACTAAAATAGGGGTTGGGAACAACAAACTAAAGTTCTTCAAAAAATTTACCTAGACATTAAATTTAGAGTCTCACTCAACCTTACTAAACATCTTACAAGGTTAGGATCCTACTTCTATATTCTATTTTAGTTATATTCACCCTTCAAATTTTAATTAAGAAAAACCCCAAACAGGCTTCAACTACCGTAGGCAAGGCTAGAGATGATCGCATTTAATGCAACTTTCCAACAAATTTGATTTAAATTGCAGGTACGAAGAGTTGACATACTCTGGCAGTTATTGTCAACAATCATTCTTCTAACCTTCCTTCTGTCTCTTCTCAATATTTACTTTGTATAAATTGTCTAGCTATAGTGGTATATGATTTCAGTAGTTGCATAGTAATAGTTTTTGTCAAACTCTGAAGATTGACATGTTAATAGTTTGTTAGTGACAGTTGTTAAATGTCTGTATGGTATTGACATGGCTTGTTAATTGCAGCTAGAAAATAGATCTATATATTGTTTCTCTATGTTTATAATTTATATTGTCTTGCAGGTTTCAATGTGGAGAAAGTTCAGTATAAGAATGTTATTTTCACAGTTTGGGATGTTGGGGGACAAGAGAAACTAAGGCCCCTTTGGAGGCACTATTTTAACAACACAGATGGCCTGGTGAGGATTAATTTTCATGATTTTATCTCAGTGAAAGTAGAGTTATGTTAAGCTGGTTGTTTTGTGAAAAATTCCTTCTTTCTACATCATTAATCAGTCCAGTAAGTCTGGAAAGAAATGTGTTTATATGGGCATATGGTGGCAAGGTTGATACCTTTGTTGGTGTGATCATATATGCAGATCTATGTTGTTGATAGTCTGGACCGTGAGAGAATTGGTAGAGCAAAGCAGGAATTTCAGGTGATAAAATGAAATTTCACTTTTATTAGTGTCTTTATATGTCATTCTGATCAAACTTTGAATTGATTCATGGATTACTTGCAGACAATCATAAATGACCCATTTATGCTCAATAGTGTCATCTTGGTGTTTGCCAACAAGCAGGACCTGGTATTTCTTTGTTACCCTTTTATTTATTTTTAGTTGCACGTCATGACATTAAGGTTATCTCTGTAACTGGAGATCGTACAGTGGCAAAAACTCGTAATTGGTTGACATTGTTTACTTAATACACCAAGAGGATATCAGAATTTCTACTATTTTAGTTTGTTTAGAATGTACTGATACATTTCTGTTAAGCTTTGCATTAATCAATTCATTGAAACAATTACAATCACATGATATTAGTTAGGATGTTTCTGAAATGTTACTGCTATCTTAAATCTTGTGTATAACAGCAATAACAACAACAAAAAAGTCTTGTCCCACTAGGTGAATATAATAAAACTTTTCGGGTGTTAAACTTTAGGAAATAGAGAGACATTAATTGAAACGATATGGTTTTTGAGGCAGTACAAGTGTTTCATTTATATTGAGAAAATGAAATCAATACAATAAATAGAGGAAATTTAACATCCCCTATTAATGAAGAGATATGATACGGGAATAAGTAAAAATGTTCCTAATAATACATATATGATTTCTATATTCCTGATTAAATATTTGAGCCTTATTTTTGTACTTATAACACTCTTCCTCAAATTAGAGCATATAAGTCGTTTGTGCTCATATAACTTCTGGGGTGGGGTATTAGAGCCTTTCTGCGAAGATGGTTAGAAATACGGTCCCAGCTGGCCCTGTTTCTCGTGATTAAATTTCAGCAAATGGTAGAACTGGATCAGGTAGAGACATAATACAACAGCTCTAAAGATAACCAGAAGTATAACATTTGGTCTTTGAGCTATCCATACTCCAGATACCCTGCCCGGACGATAAAAAAATCACTAACAACTTTAGTTTCATCTTGGTATAAAATTCAACTCATCTTTTTACTATAATATGTGGAGTAATATTTGTTTTTACTTCTTCCGCTATTAGCACGGGATAATGCTACAATTCATGCCAATTTCAGGCCTGTGTTTAACCCTGCGCAGATTGACTGTTTGATGGGGTTATAAACGGGTTGAAAACATTTTGCTAGATATGTACCAAGCTGATAGCTGAAATTAATTTGTGGTATTGATAAAATGTTTTTGCTAGAAATCTAGACCAAGAAGGTGGGAAAACTGAAATGTTGGAATTGTTTTGTTCTCTGTGGTTATTATATGCTATATATAATTATTAATCTTTGATATCCTGTAAAATAGCAGACTTCTATTCTTGAACAAAGTACTCTGGTCAAACAATGTGAGTTTTTCCTTAATATTTTTTTTTTCTTTTGTAGAGAGGAGCGATGACGCCAATGGAAGTATGTGAAGGCCTAGGTCTCTTTGATCTAAAGAATAGAAAATGGCACATACAAGGCACTTGTGCACTTAAAGGAGATGGTCTTTATGAGGGCCTGGACTGGTTGGCTTCAACTCTGAAGGAAAGAAAAGCTACTGGGTTCTCTTCAATAGGAGCCTCATCCTTCTAATCTAGGTTTGAACTATCTATCTGTTCAATGTTCATAAATAAGTTACCTTCCTTTTTACCATTCCATCATTATGGGTATTGTATACTGCAGGTATATTAGCCTTTGCCATTGAGCAACATGTAGGGTCAGTTTCATTCAAGAATGTTGTAAAAAAGTAATCAAATTTTTTGGGCTGCATTAGGTTACCTCTATCTATTCCTGATGAAGTAGATAGATGCTTTGACTTTGAAGGTGCTTAGAGAAGACTTTGCACAGTGTATAGAAGTTTGAGCATGTCAAATGAAAACTAATTTGAATCTCACGAATTCTATTGTCATATTGATGCCCCTGTTTGTGGTTGACATGTATCTTTTGGTTCATTTTCGCATGATTTACCCTATTCAATCCCTTTTTTCCCTTTGTTGTGTGGCTGAAAACTGGTTGTCATTGACGTATTAAGATTTGGCATCTCTGAAGTGAGTTAAATCTACATCCCTAATAAATCAAGGATTACTCAAAATATCAACAGATTATCTAAAATATTAAGCTTGTGAAATTATCTAATGGTATGCTATTTCTTCGATTTTTCCTACAATTTGCGTTCTTATGCAAATATTTACTGATAATGTAATACATTAGTTTCATGGTCTGCTTCATATTGTTCTGGTTTTGAAGGGTTAAGATATAATACATGTACTGACTTTCCAATTTCTTATGACAATAATTCAAGCCATGTCGAACTTGACTTTTAAATTAAAGTTATGTTTGATTTATCAAGAAAATAAACAAAAATAAATAGAAGCTTATAAATTAAGATGAATTTTTGTAGTTTGCTGTATAAAGGTGAAAGTTAAGGAGAATATATTATATAAGATTATATAAAGTTTCAAATAAAGATATGTAATAAAAACGAGAATATTTTGTCTTGATATCTATTTAAAATAAACCTATACTTTCGTTCTCTAATCAGATGGAACACATTTTTATTGATGCCAAATCTTTCCTTCTTTGGTGCTTTAAGTTGCCTTGAAAATAGAGGAAGAATTCAATAGCATTATGGTTTACTTCCCTTCATAATTGTGTTGCATCCATATTCAACACTAACAAAAAGCGTTGGTATTCGGCTGAGAATTAAAAGATTGATCTAATAATATGATATAATCAGTGTTAACAATGTGAGATAAAATTCAGAAATAGTGCCCTTTTTTTTATATTTTTAAAACCGTGTATTAAAATTAAATTCAAAATGTCATTTAGAAACAGGGAATTTTAATGTATTAACATTATAGGATAATATATAGAAGGCCGAAGTTAGATACGAGTAACAGGTAACATACACCTAATCAATATTGTTCTTAAATTGAACAAGATTGATTGTAATAAATCAACAAATAAATATTAAGCATCATAAATCATAATTTACTTATTTTTCCCAAAAAAGTTGTTTCTTATCTAAACGTACATAGAAGAAATTTGAAACATTTAGCTAAATAAGTAAGCAGCTCTCGTAGCTCAGTTGGTTAGAGCACCCGTTTAGTAAGCGGGAGGTCTTGAGTTCGACTCTCAACGAGAGCAAAAACTTTTAAAAATTTTATTTAATTATTTAGCCTACGTAACTACCTGTTATATATTGAAATGATTTATAATTTTCAAGTTTCCAGTGTCGTACCTCATTGGTTATATTTGCTTACCACCAATGAGTGGTCACGAGTTTGACTTCAATTAAGAGCATTTTTCATTATCATTACAATAAAAAACTTTTCTTGGTTACTTGGCTTCTGAAACCATTCACAGCATCAATTTTTATTAAGCAATATTTTAGTCTAGACTTAATCGTTGTGCTATTTACTTATCTATTTTTATTTGGCATGCATGAAAAACAAGTAATTTTCATTGAATCATTTACACTCATGCCAAACTATTTTTAGGTATTAATATACATATCACTGGAGAACATATCAGGCACTCTCAGTACAACTCATGTAATAACACAAGCCCAGACAAGAAATCCCAATTTTGAACTTTCTATCGTCTCCAAATCCAATAATAATAACAGAAGTTCCTCCCAAAACTATAGCACAAGTACATAACACCTCTCTCTCTCTCTCTCTCTCTCTCTCTCTCTCTATATATATATATATATATATATATATACATATATGTATATATATATATACATATATGTATATATGTATATACATATATATGTATATACATATGTATATACATATATATGTATATACATATATATGTATATACATATATATGTATATACATATATATGTGTATATATATATATATATGTATATATATATATTCAACAATAGTTTAATGTTATATAAAAAGGTGTGTTTAGAGTCTTATCACATCTTCCATTTCAAAACATATGAACACTTTAATTATTATATCAATTAATTAGTTAGATTTCTAATTAAATTTTAACTAATTTATAAATGTTTCTTTCCCTTTTGTAAGAATGAATTATATGTATAAATTTTCACTTTTAGCTTTGTGAATTTTGCTTTTAGTTGGATAATTAATTATTTTTGGATTCAATTTTGTTGATAAAATCATCATCATTGAGAACATTACTGCCTTTAGTTTCAAGAATCACGCTATTAACCGAGAAATAAGATTAACATAAAAAACATAAAAATTCCAAATACGTAGAAACACCACAACCATAGAAAATAATTACTATATAAAAATTTGTACAACACAGAAAACACTTTCAATCATTTGATGTCAAGTGCACCCACACTTTTCAAGACGTATTATTTTCATCATCCTAACATAATTGACATTTTGTGTACAAAAATAATAAATTTATTAATCTAAAAATTCACGAATGCTATTATGCAACAATTTATTTGATATTCCAAGTTCCAAATGAGGATCCCACAAGCAATCATGAAACATGTTCAACAGAACAGTAACAATAACAGGGGTATAGCTTCTAACATCATTCCCACAAATTCTGGTACCATTTTACATTCTCATAAATAGATTCTGCACTCTCAGTTCCATGCCTGTACATATGTAACAGCCATTGCCTCACTGTTTCCTACAGAAAAAAAGAAACTTCATTAAATAGTATTTGAAACAAATAGTTAAGAAATTAAAAGAGTTTGTTTATTAGAAATTATACAGAAATGTAGTAAAAAAATTAAAAAAATAATGTACATTTGTGTATTTCAATAATAAAAAAAATTGTTGGGTTCTCTGCAGCCCAATATACTCTAATTTAATGCCATTTTAAAGAAATATCACTTGCTGAAACAATTTTATTAAACTAATATAAAAAAAATATTTTTATCTGCTGTAAATATAATATTAATATAGTTTATTCAGAGACCAATTAAAAATAAAGCAATTAATATTTTATTGAAAAGTATAAGCATATAAGTCAACTTCATTTTTGTTAAAACTATATTATTATTTTAAGATGAAATAAATAATTTTAATTCACATTACCCTACATACACTAGTTTGTATTTTTTTTTTTTGTCCTAAAAAATGAATCTAAACCAATATCTCCTCTAATAAAAAAGGCTAAGTACATTCGATTCTCTTGCTGCATTTTTGTTCAACTTCACCCACTCTCTGTCAATGTTATTTATTTTGGAATAACTCACTACTCTTACCTTCTGTATTTGGGGCCCTCTTTTCCAACCATACGCCAAATATTTCCTTTTCGTACAATACTACCTGCAAACATTTAGATACTAACCTAATGCCTTAAAAAAGTAGTAAGAGTATTAGTTAAAGATTTAATAAATAAAATTTTCCTATAAAATCCATTTAAAAATGTATTAAAATCATATCAAGAAAACAATGATAATTTTTTGGCTTAAACAAACAATTTGGTCCTAATTTTCGTTTAGTTTTTTCAATTTGATCCTACTTTTTATTTTGTTTTCAATTTGATCATATAATATTCGTTAATTTTATTCAATATAGTCATTTTTACTAACACTATTAAAATAGTTAACAAATTATGATCAGATCAGTGTCATTTTGTGATTCTTTTAATTACTTTTAAAAAGAAATTAATTTTTTTATTTTTTTAAAAAAAAGTCCACGTATTAAGCTTATAGCATACAACGTGTAATTTTGTGATTTTTTAATATTTTTTTAAAATTTATTTTAAAATTAAAAAAGTTATTTTAAAAAAAATTCATATATCAAGTCAATATCACGTAGGTTCAGTTTTTTATATTGAATTTGGTCCTAATATTCATAATGTTTTTTTTAATTTGGTCTTAATCTTTTTTTTTTTTAAGTTAATTTAGAGATAGAGTTGGTTTAAAATTAAAACGAAAAATTTCAAAGTAGACAATAACACCATTGACTTAAAATTTTAAGAGGTTAAAAATACTTAAATTAATGGTGTTATTCCTTATTTTTTAAATTTTAAGAGGTGAAAAATACTTAAATTAATGGTATTAAAAATAATTGTTTTTTGGGTTGGTCTTCCACTTACATTGTATTTGACTTAAGTGCTATACTTAAATCTGTAGTGTTCTTCTCCAATTTTGAAAAATGACAGTTTTTTCTAATTTGTTTCTTTAATATGAAATATATGTTAAAATATACTTAATTTATATAGTTATTAAAGTTGCTTTAGTATTTTCGGTTTCTTTAAAAGGAACTTTTTATTTATTATCAAACAATTCTATTTAGAGCTTTTATCCATTAAGAAAAAGATAGTTTCATTATCTGTCAGAATTATATTTGACCTAGTTATTCCTTTAATGAAAAAAATATAACAAAGGCAAGTTAAATGCCATCTATAAATTAGAAAGATATTGAATGTATTCGATTAATTAAATACATGACAATGATTTAATATTTATAAATACTTAAAGACTAAGTATATTAAATAGATCTAAACAAATTATCTTTTTACTAAAAAGACCACATCTTACATTTATCCGGATTTTAATATTAAATTATTTCAAGACGAGTCAATCTCAGTCGAAGATCGAGACAAGTCAATTTCAAACGAAGATCAAGACTAATTAATCTCAATTGAAGGTCGATACGAATAGATCACAGCCAAAGGTCGAGTTGATTTAGTGGAGTGGAAAGGTTGAGTCGATTCTGTCCAATCTTTTAACCCAAGACGAGAGTTGAGTGGATTTGACCCAAACCTCGTTTAACTTAAAATGAGATGATGTTTTGCAATTATAAATAAAAATATAATGAAGAAATTTGAAAAATAATAACATTAATCAAGATTGACTACAAAATATATTCAATATTGATATTTTTTATATTTAACAATTATATGATATTTAGATGGTTTTTTGAATTTGGTGATAATTGAAATACTTTCTCCTAAGAATAAAATTAAAATTCACTGTATTTGAATTGTCTTATCCAAACTATGTCTTTGAAAAATGAAACAATTTGAAATAAGATCAATTTAAATTTAATGTATTTGAATGTCTCACCTTGTGTTTGGATAAGGTATTTTAAGAGGGTGATTCATTTTATCAAAGAATTTAAAATGTTTTATGACAAAATATGTTATTTGGATAAGGAATTTTGGAAAAAGTTAAAATTCTAGTATTTCATGAGTAATTAAATTAATTAAAATTAAGAATATCAAATTCCTCCTCAAAAGTAATTTGAAACTACTCATATTCTCTAATTCATATTTTGATCAATGTGGTTTGAGTCAAACTAGGTCTGGGTAGACTCGTTCGACTTGACGTTGGATCAACCTAACTTAGTGTAACATGTCCCTAACCCAATGTTTCAAACCAACACTAACCCAACTCAACTTGACTAAACTTGATCTGACTTGTCTCGATTCCAACTAGGCCTAACTTGCCTTGAATCGGCTTAACTTAAGCCAACTAGACTTGGTTAGATCTAGAGTGACTTAACTCGTCCTAGGTTGACACAAACTTAGCTCGACCTGGTCTTGATCATACTACGCCTAACCTTGTCTTGATTGGACTAGGAGTGACCTAAGCCTAATCCAACTTAGTCAAATGTGGGTCGACCATGTCTTAGACAACATGGACTCACCCTGACTCGATTGAATGTTGGCTTGCCCAACTCTACTCGACTTGAGCGCAGACCAATTCATCTCAACCTTGGGTTGAACAAACTCAACACGTTCTAGTATTTCATAACTTGAAAATAATCTCATTGAACATAAGTTTTTTTTTTTTTTGCAAATATAAAATGAAAAAAATCTTGAAAAACTTTGACTTAAAAATAACATGAATCAAGATTAACTAAAAAATATTATCGATATTGATATTATTTAATTTTTAGCAATTATTTGATATATAACTCTCTTTTTAATTTGGTGGTGATTAAAATACTTTATCCAAACAAGACAATTAACATTAACTAAATTGGAATTGTCTTAACCAAACAAAAGATTTGAAAAATGTAATAATTTGAAATGAGATCAATGTAAACTCAATGTATTTGAATATCTTATTCACTATTTAAACAAAGGTAAAGTTATTCAAAATAAACCTCCTTCTTCATACATAAGTACATTATGTTTACACTACTAAGAAATAAAACTAAAAATAAAAAATCAATAATAGCCCTTTTCTATCTCCCCAACCTATCTTTGTTGACATTTATCTCTTATAATTAGGGATGTCAACGGGGCGGGTAAGGTACGGGTAGTAGTTCCTCCGTACCCTATCCATTGGATAAATATATGCTCCGTACCGCATAATTTTTTAATATCCACGAATATATATGGGTATTTACAAAAAAATAAAAATAAATATTTAACAACATATTTTAATCGTAAATTCAAATAAAATACAATACATAACATTCATAAATTTTAAACAAAGTCCAAATAATCCATTTAAATAGTGTTGAATGACAGTTTACAAAAAAAAATGATATTTTTAAAAACTAATTGATAAAAAAATGACTCATTCAAAATCAATATGTTAATATTTTAATCATGTTTTTTTAATTTAAATTAGAGTATAGCGGGTACGGGTATCCACAAGTATAAATACTATGATACTCGTACCCGCCGCGCTAACATACGGGTATTAAAAATACATGTACCCATTACCCATATATATCCATTTACAATATCCATTTTCTACCCATTGCGAGTTTTATCTACGGATACCCGTTAGTACGGACTTTTTTGACATCCCTACCTATATAACATCATATGCTTCAATGAAAGACATTATCATCACAATTGAAAACAGCACAAAAGACACAAAATGGGATAAACTATTGTTTTAACAAATATTCATACAAGAAAACATGTTTTAGATCTTACACATATATCATTCATATTCACATCTCATACATATATTGGATAAAATTTTAATTCATTCATTAAAACATCTATTAGAAAATCAAACATCTATTACCTCTCATGTCATAAATTATTGACATCATACATCATTAACATTTGACTCTAGTTTTAGAAGACTTATGTTTTGAATTACACTTAGAGATTTGCATACTATCTTCACAAAATTGCCACCACAAGAAAGCTATGTAATAGAAACTCAGACCACTAATATGATAGGATACTACTCTTTTCAAATCATATGATAGGATACTACTCTTTTCAAATCATAAACTAGGTCATAGGAATTTTATTTGAGTCTCACCACCTAATATTTTTCACTATGTGGATCCAATATTTGTAGAGTCAAGATCATCTCCTTTAAAATCTCAAATCTCAAATTCCCTCAGTGAAAATAACTATATTCTGAACACACCATACATTATAACAATTGTAATATCATATATTTTCATTCATATATACTTCATCCATTAATTACTTACCATATTTAATAACATTCACAATTAAATTAATTGAAATAAAAACAAATAAATAAACAACAATAAAAGAAGAAAAGAAAATATATATTTTTTTAACTTTAGTGAAAATTGTCTCACTTGATGAAAAATCCTTCATTTAGTTGCAACTTTTTTTTTCTTGAGGGAAAACTTTTGTGCTTGAACAAAAATCTTTTGCTTGGGTGAAAATATTAGAAATTTGTATTGTTTAACGTACCCAACAAACCCAAAAATATCTTTCAAAGTCTATAAACTCTATAAACTTCAAACAATTATAACATAATTTAACATCATTCAAAAGTCTTTACATCAAAATCAAAATTTAAATATCAAATTATAAAAGTTTCATATCTTTACTCTTCCAAAAGATATAATATAAACAACTTTCATAAAAGAACATGCATGCATAATATATATTCTATTGTGATTAAGTTACATCCGGTCAATCCAAATCTTCTATCCATGGTATTATCAAAACCATAAAAGATTCCCTCGTTAAGGTTTGTTTTTCTATGATGACAAAATTTTGGGATACCAGCATAGTCGAGATATCAAAATTCATATCGATGTCTAATATAACCTTGTTTGGAAGGTTTATTTTGTTCAATAATAAAAACAAACCTTTATGATCCTAAATCAACAGATATTCATCTTAGCTTCAAAGAGATCACATGAAATAATCCTTACATCCATGCATACAAAACTTTCCAAAATTATCTTAAAAAAAGTAACTTATTCAAAAATAAAAACTTATCGAACAAAGTTGTTCTATTCTTCACCAAAATCTTTGTGGTGGGATCTGACATAAAGAAAGAATAAATAAACTCTTTAGTAATCTTGAGAGAAGTAAAAAAAAGAAGAAAAAAAAATGTTTCCATAAAAGATGATAATTCTTCTGAATGAAATATGAATAGTTAACTTTTTTCTATTTATAAATTTTGGATTTTGATAATAAAATATTCATAAATTATAATTTAGATAACCAATTATAATTTATTATACAAATAATTATAAATTATCTTTAAAGTAATCTTCCTTTTCCTTTAATGAAACCTATTTTTAATTTTGTCCACATGTATAGAGGTTTAGAAACATGTTTTTATTTGTAATATCAATAAATAATATTCTATTAGTTAAATTAATATGAATTTTTCTTTGATTTTAGATTTTTAGTATATATGTTACAAAATAACTTTTTTTTTATCACCAAACGAATATTATAAATCTATAATTAAAGCATTTTATTTGTTTACACAATATATACAACAATAATATTTAATGCCTTAGTTCTTAAAAGGACATGTCCATCATAAAGAACAATACAATCTGAACTTTAGATATATAACATAAGACACAAATACAATACAGAATACCTATATTAGTTTTTAGTATATATTTATACTTATATATTTATCACTAAGCTTGACATAGTTAGACAATATTTAGTCAGATAATTAGAGGACTTAAGTGACATAATTCAAATTCAACAAATTAGATTGAGTTTTTACGCGTGATTGGATCAAATTCAATCAAATTCTATAGAGAGATGGATTCGGTTAAGAGATATATGTCAAGCTTACGATCCAAAGTTATCATAGAAAGATGTTTGTTTGACAATTTGTTATTTATTTAATTTTAATACTTAATTTATTTATACCTTTATATTTAGTTTTACTTGCAATATTAATTACAAATTACAAACTTTAACACTTTGTTAAAACTTGTTATCTTTGATCCAACACTATTATAAGTAAGTTGACTTGAATATAATAATTATGTAATTAATTATAAGATATAAATTCATTTAATAAAAGTTATAATAACTATGACTATATATTTGTCAACGATATTTTTGAAGCAATGTAATCGTATTTTATAGGAATTTATGTTTTTATATAATTTAATATTTTTTAGTGGAATATATATTTTGTTTGCATGTACTTTTATAATACCTCTATTTAAAAAAAATTATCAGTAATAAAAAAATATCAAATATAAGGAATATATTTAAGGATAAATGAAGATATTCAATATCACAGTGTAAAGTGTTTTCTAATCCATCCTTTTCAATAGTCCAATTATTATGACTATGTGTTCTTGGCATTGTTACTAACTAACAAATAATATATTATAGTAAAATACTTTAAACTTATATAAACAATATTAACTATTTCACACTATGAAGAGTAATTGCTAAGTTTGGTCTCATTTTTATACAAAATAAAGAGACACCTTTAACTAAAGTACCTTTAATTATATTATACTAGCACTAAAAAATGATTTCAATTTGTTTATATTTAAGTCTACAAAATATTACCTATATTTTTTCTCTTATATTTGAGTTAAGGAGAAATAACATTTATCATTAAATAATTCAACACTAATAATAGATATTTTTTAAAGTATATGGTTACTTTAAAAATTTAAATAATTCAGTAAATATTCTTCTCTTAATTAAGTGTCTTTTTATTCGCAAAACTCAAATTTTAAATTTATTATTTGTTTAAACTAACCTTATGTTCGTTATAAAAAGACTATGCTAATTATTATTCACAAGCAGTAGTTAAAGAATTAAAATTATTCAAGATTTAGACATGTGAATAATATTTAGAGTAGATAGCTGTTTCCCATTCCAATATATTTATAGGTATCCTATTTAATGGTACTAGGAGTGTTTCTTTAGTTTTTTGTCACTGTTATGAATTAAAAAAAGTCAAGGAACTAAAACTATATATTTTATTAACAATACAACACGCAAGACTATTTATTACCAATATATTTTTGTTATACTTTTTCATTTTAATCGATTGATGTTAGTTCAAGACTATAGTATATATTTGATTAGCAGTCACTTACTACATTGTTTTTATTTTCATTCTTTATAAAAAAAACATTTCAACGCAATATTAGTATTTATTAATAGGAGACGAAATTGAAATAAAAGTTTTAACATTTCACTAAAAATCTGATAATGTAAATCACTATGATTTTTAAAATGCTGAAACAGTGTGGTAGTAGAAGATAGAAACCTAGGAAATATAGTGTACTCTAAAATTTTGTTGCATAAGTGGAATACAAAAATTCAAAGCTACAACTCTTCACCATACTTTCAGAAAAATAAATAATAAATAATGTTGGTCAGTCTCATTTAATGGAAGACTGAAAATCTATGGCATTGTTGACTTTACACACAATGGTAGAAGAAGTTTGGTGTACAAGTATTGGCCACAGTAATCTATTCTCTTCTGAAAGACAACCTATATGCAGAACTTGCTAGCTGTTTCCAAGCCATAGCAATTAAAGTTTTCTCCCTTGTGGGAACCAAGGTGGGTTGGAAATTGAAAACTGGTAAATCAGATTATTTGCTTTCTATCAGGTGCACTCAGTTTTCCATCTTTATGTGATTGCTTTCTGAATGTTTATTTATGAATACAGAAAGCATATATATATATGACCATATTACATATATTCCATGAATTGCTGGTTAAAATCAACCAATTGAAACTGTTTATACCATTCATATTATATATGTTGATATTATTTATATTTATACCTAGGGCATGTATGTCTCTGTCATGATCCAATAAACGAGGTGGTACTGTGTTATTTATTTCACTCTCAAGGGATGATGCATATTTTATATATTCATCAAGTGAACTTTTCTAATTGTATTGAGTAGGAGACAAAGATGCAATGCAAAATAAGGTTTCTGAATCCTAAACCCTTTTAGAGCAAGCATAGCAAAGAAAATGGTGTGTACCTTCAATTGTTATACCACATTTGCATTCTAATTACTTAAGATTTTGATAAAAAAGAAAAGGGTTTGTGGAGAGAGGACATGTCCAACTAAATTTTAGTCATGTGGTGAAGGTTCTTCAGAAAAGTTAAGGCTTTATTACTGGAAGAAGTGAATTAATAGCAAGAGTAAATGCACCCTGCAAGACATCAACTAACCACACACTCTTCCCACCTGCTAATATTTACTTCACTTCTTTGAACCATTTTATATTCCATGCTTTCTCTCTTCTTCAAACCACTTCAAAATCCTCACCATTCTCTCTCTATTCTACATATCTCTCTCTTGTGTTCTAAGCAGCTAGAAGCAACAATGGAGAGGAAAAGAAGCCATGCCTCTCTTACCATGCTTGCAATGCTTCTTGGATTACTCTCTCAGAGCCTTGTCATTCCTGTGATGTCCATAACTGTTGAAGATCAGAAGAACTACTACACCCCAGATCCACATGCTGGAAATCCCCCCTCAGGTTTCTCTGATTCTCTGTGTAATCCTCTAACTAAAGTGTACCTACACTAGTTCAATATTCATGCAAGATAGTATATGTTTCTAGCAACTTTATGAGCTAAGACAATTTGAAATGAACCAAGTTTGAAGTTCATAGAAGATTTTTTTGTATATATATATGATAGTGATATACACTGTGTTGATATCTTGTTCTTCACTCATTTCAGGCTCACACAGAAGTCCTCCATCTCATGGCCATGGAAGCTCTCCACCCTCACATGGTGGAGGAAGCTATAGTCCAACTCCATCAACACCCTCAGGTGGAAACTGTGGATCATCACCCCCACATCATCATGATCCAACACCCTCAACTCCATCAACTCCATCAACCCCATCAACCCCATCCACACCATCAAACCCTCCTTCAGGTGGATACTATGGAGGTAGCCCCCCAACACCTATCACTGTGAGCCCACCAACCACCCCAGTAGACCCTGGCACCCCCTCTATCCCCTCACCACCTTACACTCCTTCCCCATCTCCCTTCACTGGCACATGCAAGTAAGTTACTTTCACAACCTTCATGCAGATCACCATCTTAATGCAGATATCACCATTTTAAGTGTACATGAATTTATAATAAGTTCTTACATTTCTCATTTCTACTTCTCTCCATTGCACACACTCTCTCTCTCTCTCTCTGTAGTTTTGCAAGTTCAGGTTTTCTACTGGTATATTTTAAAGACACAAGAGAGTAAAAGTACATAAAAATCCAGTACAGAACACAAATTCATAGTTTTACACTTCTCACTTGTCTCTCTTCTTATTTCTATCTCATCTGATATATCAAAAGAACAATGCAAACCAGACTAATAGATACATTTTTTGGTGTTATATATGTATATATATAAGCTGATGGATGTTTTCCTTGAATGTTCAGCTATTGGAGGAACCACCCAGCAATCATATGGGGAATCCTAGGGTGGTGGGGAACCCTAGGAAGTGCATTTGGTGTGACCAGTGTTCCAGGGTTCAGTCCTGGTCTGAGCTTGCCACAAGCACTTTCCAACACCAGAACTGATGGATTAGGAGCACTTTACAGAGAAGGCACAGCTTCATTCCTGAACTCCATGGTGAACACCAAGTTCCCTTACACCACCAACCAAGTCAGAGACAGATTTGTGGCTTCACTCAGTTCTAACAAGGCTGCACAAGCTCAAGCTCAGCTCTTCAAGATGGCCAATGAAGGAAGAATGAAGCCTAGACCTTGAGATTCATCATTTAGTCTTAGTTTTATTTGGTGTGTCAATTTACTGAGTGGATTTAAAGCATTTATGTTTCATATTTCTGTTAGTTTCTGTCATTCAAGCCTCTCACATGTGTTATTAATATGTCTTTAGATGGATATCATGTTTTTTCTTCCAGATTTAATGCAAACTTTGTGGTATTCGTTCAATAAAGTTTATTCACCTACAATATTCAAGGGTTCATTCATTTTTGTTTAAATTTTAAATGAATCAGTGCTTTCTACAAGTTATTATATTATTTCAAATTCATAAGAAAATACAATTTTTTTCATTTTACAAAAAATATATAGTAATTTTTAAACAATTGTTTGAATTCAAAAAATGAAGGTAATTTTTTCTTTGTGAAACAAAAAAAATAAAGAATCTTGTGATTCTAAAGTAAAATAAAATCGATTTAACCATTTTAGACTTTCGAAAAAAATTTAATGTGGTTAGAAAAAGGAATACTTAAAAGAATGTCTATTTCAACTTTTCAAATCTAGTTGAGCAAGATAAGTTTTGCCTCTATTTGTATGTTATAATTTTGTTTTTATTACTCTTAGTTTATGTGTAATTCAACACTTATTTAAAATTATTTAACAGTAATTTGATCTCTTTTATACACCAAATACTCTTTTAATATTTGTTAATGTATATTATATATACATAATGTATTATATTTTGTTTTTTGTTTTCCTTTTTCTCTCATATTGAGTTTTATTAGATCAACTTCATTCTCTTTGATAAAATTATCCTAAGTCATAATTTTTTTTATATAAAACTCATCTTTATTGGAGATGATATCCAAAGTCATAAATTTAAGATTTAAGGTTTATGTCTTATGAAACTTCTTTATTGAATTTTAAATAGATTATGAATCATAATAATAAAGAAAAATTATTTTATTTTAAAAGCTACTTCTAATAAGTTTTAGAAAATAATATCATAAAAGTAAAATCTTTTAAAACTCTTACAATAAAATAAAAGTTATGATATAATATAGTCTTAAAAATATATATAGTATACAATGAGAAAAAAAAATTAAGAATTACAATCGTAGTTGAAATAGAGATAATCTTAATTATACCTTAAAAGATTCCAACCATTTAAATGTTTAGTATTGTGTATGATTTCTAGTAATGGTCTTGTTGGTAATAGCCATGGCAGGAGCAGTTAGTGCAATTAATCTGAAAATAAAGCCTAAAAGGCTGTCGTTTGGTTTGAAACATTAAAGATGTCAATAAAATTGACTTCAAAGTAAGTTAGATCATTATCAATAACTTTCATTAAATAATTTATTCCCTATTATTATTTAATATTTAGCATGCGTTTAATTAACTTTAAGTAAGATTTTACTTGGTTTTACGTTTTATTTCATGTAAATAATTTAGATTTTATTATAATAAGTTGTTTTTGGTTTGGTTTGGTTCCATGTATTTATATATTTTTTTTCTTTTTATAATATTTAAATAGGAAAACATATAATTAATGACTTTGAAGTGTTGGGTATCAAAATTTCACAATTTAAATTTAGATTGCTGAAAAACATTTATTGATATCCGATATTTATATCAATTAAAATAACTACTCCATCTGTTTCAAAATTATTATAACTTAAATCTATTACATATTAGAATAGCAAGAAATATACCATTGTTTAAAAAGAAGTTTTTTGATATAGTTTGATTCTTTTTATAAATGCATAACTTTAACTAAGAAATAGATATAATTAATTCACAGACATACTATAAAGAATAATATTTCATTATAAGAAAGTAAAATCATCAAGCATTTTCAAATTTTGGTATTTTCAAAAGGAGGTATTATTTGTCAATATATAGTACAAATTAACTTTTCTAATACGTACTTTTATCTTTAATTGCATATGCAATGTGCAGAAGATTAGGGCCTTGAAAATCTCCAATAATTTAGCAACTAATTAATGGTTTGTGAGACATGAATAAAGGAATGAAAACACTCACATGCTAAAGTGTAGACATAAGGAAGGAGAGAAACAAACTAATAACAAAAATTGCAAAGAAAATCCAAAACTATATTTTGAAGAGCTATTATAAACTTTCCTATTTAGGTAAAAAAATTATTTTATTACTTTATTTTAATTAAAAAATAAAAATTAATCTATTTTAATTCCAATTTTTAGAAGCTTTGTTAAGTTTGTCAAAAAAAATATTGTCAAAAAAAGATAATTTTCGAATTTTAAATACACGTTTTCCTCATATTTTGTCGTGTGTGTTTGTTGCATGTTAGCATCCAACGCAAAGCAACAATTCACATTAAGCCAGGGGTGGCAATACAAACCGACCGTCCTATTTAGGGTCATCCTACACTTGACCTGTAAAATGCAAGTTAGACTAGACCATCCTGCGTTGAAAATGCAGGCTAAAAAGTCTTATCCACCCTGCATAAGTTCTGGCCTGCAGGTTGAGCCACTTTTTTTTTTAATTTCTTTTGATAAAAATCTGGTTCGCCCGTGGACCATAACCTATGAGGTGCGGGCTAGACTTCTAAGTCCGCATTTCAAAGTGGGATGGGTCAACCTACCACATTTTGCGAACCAAGTGCAGAGCAAACCTAAACGGGGACAGACTCACATTGCCACCAGTGATAGATTTTCGGAAATTATTTTGGGGTGCCAAAATGGGTCAGCATACTTTTTTGTAATGTATGAAACATATTAAATGGGGTTTAAATGTTTTTTTATCTTTTAACTTTCACGAAATTAGAGTTATTTTTTGTCCCAAACTTTAATTTAATAATTTGATATTCAAACTTAAAGAATGAATAGATATAATCACTTTAACCCAACTCTCTTAAATTTTTTTGATGTGTCAAATAACGTTTTATATTGGTATTTAAACTACATACACTATTTAACATATTTTTAGGCTCAAATTTCTATCAAGAATATTGTTTAACATGTTAAATAAATTAAATATCATTAGATTAAAACAATTAAATCCATTCATTTTTAAATGTTAAAAATAAAAATGTATCAAAATTTGGAACATAAACAAATTACAATTTCATTTTAAAGATTCAAACAAAGTATATTTAACTGTATTACATATATTAAAACTATAAAAGTTTATTTTTATCTATATTTTAATTTATTTATTTGAAAACAATTGGGGCACCATTGCCCCGTCACACTATGCTAAAGTCCGTCCCTGATCGTCACCCTATGTGTAGTGTTTGACTTGGGGCACAAGTGTAATTAATTGAAGGAAAAATATTTTTTGTGAAACCGATTGGTTTGAGATTATAATGTGCAAGAAAGAGAGGGTCCACTTTAGCAACATGAGGAATCTTGTACTATACATGCTTTGAATATTAGTGACCATTGGTGTACATTCTTGTGATAGACCTTCAATGATGTTATCAACATGTTATTTATGTGGGACGAGGTTATTGTCTATACATGTGACTTCACCAATAATGATTTGGTTTGAAACAAAAGATCTAGTATCATTTCGTCGTTAAGAACGACATAGCGAAGGTTAATATGAAATTACCAAACATACACCTTCATTTGAATAATAATACTCCTGAATCAAAGAGATATTGTGGAGAAATTAATGGGTTAATAACCAATATTTGAAGTTTTGAGATTTAATGACATGTTCATTTTGTTGTCTTCAATGAAGATGGTTGAAATCATTGAGTGCTTCAACTATGAAAGAAAAACATGATTAGGTGTGAAACGATGAGATCGAAAACAATCAACCAAGAGAAAAGAAATAGTTAAAGAAAGAAAATAGGTATTATCATGCGAAAGATGTGAAATTATAAGGTGACTAGAAAGTTAAAAGGAAGAGTAAGAAAGGTAGTTGGTTCAATTATGTCATTAATAAAATACTTATAATTAATATTTGATTTTATAATTATTTTTATTTTATTTATTAAAATTATTATGAAAATACATTATCAAAAGGTTGCAACGACTGAGCATCCCGTTTTGCATTTATAAACTTCGTGTGAAAAAAAAAATACCAACTATGATCATAAAGTTTTCTTAATAAAACAAAATTAAGTTTGAATTTTAGAGTTTAAAACATAATTTAAAAGTTTAGAGTGTCCGACGTGGACTTGATGTACTATATAACATGCTGTCCAAGACCACGCGTAACACGCTTATTTTATTTATTTATAAAACACTCGTGGTTATGGTACTCATATTTTAAAATAAATACAGTAATATCATTATTCAAACATAATAACAAATATAATGACAGGTTTAAAATATTATGTTTAAGCATTAATTTAAATTTAAATGCAATATTTTTAAGCTTGATATGAGAAATGAAAAAGTAGCGTTGAAATAAATCTTCATTAAATAAGTTATGTAAAGTTAGATATGATTTGTCTATTTTAATCTCCGGTGTCTTTTTTTTTTCTTTTTTCTTTTTTCTTCTTTTAAATATTGCATAATACGTTGCTTGTAGAGATTTATACATAATAACACTTCTAGTAATGGTTTAATGTTTTAGGAAAATATTATACTAACAAAAATATGTTTATAATGCCGAACATTTGTTTTAATAAATAACACTTTTATGGTACTTAATATTTTTAAATTTCTAATACACCAACTTTTTTAGAGAATAGAAAATAGAATAACTTTTGTCATTACTTATGTAAATAGCTACTTTCATGGATAAGTTATAATTAGGATTGTGTTAAGAAAGTATACACAATCCGTAAATGTTGAACATTGTTTCGGCCTGTGAATCTCCAATCGTGTTGTTAGTTTGGCGTTCTTGTCCATCAATCGATTATTGGGTACTTGTCAAATATGTTCTGATGCTAAAGTCAACGTATGATCGATCAGTTAAAGTAATAAATAATGTAATTAATGCGAGACAAAAGTTCCAACAACCATACGTTTGACTTGTATTTATAGTTTTCTCCACGGGCCTGTGATTAGGATCGGGCTAATTAAGGCCCAATCGTTTTTAATCATGATTACATACTTGTTTACACTAATTAGGTGTTTAGGTGATCCATATGGGTGTCGTTTCGTACACATGATCAAACATTTTGATACATAATTTGTTATGACGATGCCCCTTGACGTGGTCAAGCAGATGCTGATCGCATATCTAGAGATCTTCTTCAAAGTAATCTCACATGAGCGGCGGTCGAGCATATGCTGATCATGTATCTGGAGATCTTCTTCGAAATAGTCTCACACAAGTGGCGGCTAAGTGGATGTTGATTGCATATATGGAGATCTTCTTCAAAGTAATCTCACATGAGTGGTGTCGAGCGGGTGTTGATCGCATGTCTTAAGATCTTCTTCCAAGTAATCTCACATGAGTGTCGACCGAGCAGGTGTTGATCGCACATTTGGAGATCTTCTTCGATATAATCTCATACGAGCGACAATCGGCCAGTCAGCTGAGGCAGTCGACCGAACCATACAATGCATAGTTTGCGGGTCTTCACAAATTAGATGATGTTTCACACAATCAGCAACCTTATTTGGTGTAGGGTCTTCTTGTCCTGCCTTAAAAAAGAAGCCTTAGAATGGTTTCCCAAACTTCTGCCGAACAACATAGAGAGGGTGGCTCAGTTCATGTAGATGGAAGCCACCCGACAAGTCATCGACGGGCACAAGGAACCAAAATTCAGCAATTACACCTATCTTAGCATTTCAAGGACTAAGATCCTGTAGGAGGCCTATAGATCCGACATGCCATCGCCCCCGAGGAAGAATTGGCATCGGTTGACGCCGATGGAAACAAACACTGCTTGCAACATTGGCCACACTAAAGAGAGTGCAACACCCTAAAGGATAAAATCAAAGAGTTTATCAAAGCCGGTCAGCTGAAGCAATACGTTAGGAAGGACCAGGCATAACCCAGTCCTCCTTGGAGAAGAAACCCCATACGATCCCCCAAACAATCCTACTAGTCCGACTTGACCAACCGCATATTTGATCAGAAGGGCGGGTCCTCTAGCAGAAGGAGCCGTAGTAGAAGCAGAAGTCAAAATTATCGGGGTTTGTAGGCGGTGGAACCACCTCATTTGCTCAAAAGAGATATATTTGAGCACTTAAATTCGTGCACCTAGTAGAAAAGAGAATCATAAGCATGCCTCCAATCACCTTCACCGACAAAGACTACAAGACCTCCGATCCTGACCAAGACAACTCCATGGTCATCTCGATCGAGCTAACTATCATGGCACACTGATAGTGCCACGTGACACAACTATAAAGTAACACGTGAAAAATATTTCAAAAAAAAAATTAAAAGATTAAGAAAAATAATAATTTTTTTAAAAATAAAAAGAATTCAAATAAACTGCAAATTGACATATGACATTGTCGTTAACACCATTTATATAGCACTAATAGAAAAGATCTAATTGTATCATTTATTCACAAATTAGCACCAAATTGAGACTAAAAAAATATCGGAAGACCAACTTATACATTTTTAAACAAAATATGGGATTAAAGGAATAATTAAACCAAGAATATACAAATAACTATAGAATTTTCTCATAAAAATTGCTCATAATAACTAATACTAATAACTAGAGAATTTGTTCATACCAAGATGATCAACTACACATTCTTTTCAACATAATTTCTTCGATAATTAAAATTATTACATATTAAAAAAAATACTAAAATATTTCATTATATAATATTTTTGATGATATTTCATTATATAATATTTTTCACTACTTTATTATTATAATATACAAAATAAAAAAAATATAACTCGTGCATATGCACGGTCAGTCTAGTAGTTTGATACAAAAAACTAGTCACACTTTTCTATTAATTTTTTTTCTTAATAATTTTATAGCCTTTAATAAACTTTAAAAATCAACTAAAAACTGGTAAAGTGAGTGTGTGAAAAAAACAAGCCACTACCTCCTTCAATTTTTAATATAAGTTAATATTTATGTTTATCATTTCTATATTTTTAGTCTTTTCATGTTAGTTTCATGTTATTTATGCATTTAGCATTGCATCACAGTTTGCAACGTGTGAAGTTATTAAAGATTATGTTCCTCGTGCCACAATATATAGATACGTTGATTAAAGCTTATGGACAAAGATTGTTGATAAAAAATAAAAAAAGCATATGAAGAATAAAAAAACGTTACTCGTGATCCATGAGAGTGATGAAACTACGAGAAAAATACTATTAAATTATTATTGTTATTATAAACTATAAATACACACATGGTGTAATAACTTTTGATCACAACACTCTTTTTTCTTCCTTTATTTTCAACCAAACTTTCATTTTTTGATCGTTTTGCTGTTGTGGCTGAGGAGCTTCTGTAAGTTAACCATTATTACCCACTTTTCAATTTACTGAAATTAGTTGTTGAAGATTTTGATCTTTTTGTGTTCGATTATGCCATTGTTTCGTATGTTAAAGTAAGATTGTAGTTATACTCTGTTTCAGTGTTCATTCTGGTCTCTCGTCTTTGGTTATGAACAATGGTTGGTTCTGGTTGAGTCTTTAGAACAACCCAAGAAAATATTGTGCTGTTATGATCAATTTGCAGTTTTTGATTTCTTATATTCCTTAGTGCTTATGGTATCATGAAAATTAATTGAAACAACACACTTTCAAAATGTTTTGACATTGATAATTATAAAACTTAACATTTGTTTTACTGAAAATAATCATTTGTGTACTATTTAGCCTCAGGGTAGGGTGTAAAAGGTTTTCTAAACATTCTTAGGAATTGTTGTGACATGATTCAACACTGCGAGCCAAACTTGTGTGATAGATATATCTGACAAGAAGTTGCATTGCTATGCACTAAAGTTATGCAGATATGGCCAACACCTACAAGCCAAAGAACATTCTCATCACAGGAGCAGCAGGGTTTATTGCATCTCATGTCTGCAACAGGATCGTCCGAAACTACCCTGACTACAAAATCGTTGTTCTGGACAAGCTCGATTACTGTTCAAATTTGAAGAACCTGATGCCGTCACGTTCATCTCCAAATTTCAAGTTCATAAAGGGAGACATTGGTAGTGCAGACTTGGTGAACTACATTCTCCTCACCGAGTCCATTGACACCATCATGCACTTTGCCGCACAAACCCATGTGGACAATTCCTTTGGGAACAGTTTTGAGTTCACCCAGAACAACATTTATGGCACACATGTGTTGCTGGAGGCTTGCAAAGTCTCCGGTGGCCAAGTGAAGAGGTTCATCCATGTGAGCACTGATGAGGTTTATGGAGAGACAGATGAGGATGCAGTGGTGGGAAACCATGAGGCTTCTCAGCTGTTACCTACCAATCCGTATTCTGCCACAAAAGCTGGTGCTGAAATGCTTGTCATGGCATATGGTAGGTCATATGGCTTGCCTGTGATAACCACAAGAGGGAACAATGTTTATGGGCCAAATCAGTTTCCTGAGAAGCTGATTCCAAAGTTCTTGCTCCTGGCCATGAAAGGAAGGATTCTTCCAATTCATGGGGATGGCTCTAATGTCAGGAGTTATCTCTATTGTGAAGATGTGGCTGAGGCATTTGAGATCATTCTCCATAGGGGTGAAGTAGGACATGTTTACAACATAGGCACAAAGAAAGAGAGGAGGGTGATTGATGTGGCAAGAGACATATGCAGGCTTTTCAACTTGGATCCTGACACCCATGTCAAGTTTGTGGAGAATAGGCCTTTCAATGATCAAAGGTACTTCTTGGATGATGAAAAGCTGAAGAATTTGGGGTGGTGTGAGAGCACTACATGGGAAGAGGGGCTAAGGAAAACCTTGAGTTGGTATGTGAAGAATCCTGATTGGTGGGGTGATGTTTCTGGTGCTTTGCTTCCTCATCCAAGAATGCTCACTATGCCAGGAGTTGAGAAGTACTATGACAGCACAGAAATGACCAAAAATGCTTCCAATGTCGATGCAAGCCATGCCAACCAGAACAAAATGGTGGTTCCAACTATAAGAAGCAATGTGCCACCACGAAAGCAATCTGTGAAGTTCTTGATCTATGGTGGTGCAGGGTGGATTGGGGGGCTTGTAGGAACCCTTTGTGAGAAGCAAGGGATACCCTTTGAATATGGCAAAGCACGTTTAGATGATGGATCACAATCACAAATCTTGGCTGACATAAACACCAGTAAACCAACTCATGTTTTCAACGCTTCTGGTGTGACAGGAGCACTGAATTTGAAGTGGTTTGAAGCTCATAAACCAGAAGCCATACGAGCAAACGTTGTTGGTGTGTTAACATTGGCACATGTTTGCAAAGACCAAGGTCTCCCCATGATGAATTATGCCTTTGGTGGTAATTTGGAAGACACAAAAAACTCCACTGGCGATGCTTTCTATTTCAGAACGCAAGCCAAGGTAGGTTAAAAAGAAAAAGTTGCACACACTGTTTATTCCTTTTGCCATTCCTGTGGCAATTTTTGCATGATCACTAACTTTGGTTTTTGTCACCATATGGTTTTAGGTTGAAGAATTGCTAAAGGAATATGACAATGTGTGCACCCTAAGAATCCAATTGCCAGTGTCATCTGATCTCAGCAACCCACATAACTTCATCAGTAAGATAACAAGTTCTGATAAAGTGGCCAACATGCCAAACAGCATCACTGTTTTGGATGAACTTGTGCCCATTTCAATTGAGATGGCCAAAAGGAATTGCAGGGGCATTTGGAACCTCACAAACCCTGGTGTTGTGACCTGCAATGAGATTCTTGAGATGTACAAGGATTATATTGATCCTAGTTTCAAATGGGTTAATTTTACACTTGAAGAACAGGGTCAATTCCCTTCTCCAAGTACCAATGCAATGGATGCATCACAACTGCAGAAGGAATTTCCAGAGCTTTTGCCTGTTAGGGACTCATTGCTCAAATATGTGTTTGAGCCAAAAAAGAAAACTCTGGGTTATTGAGTGGCATAATTAACTATAAATAAATGTATACATGTCTATCTATTTATTTTTCCACTTTTTGCTACTGTGGTATGAATTAGTTTGGTATAATCATACTATTGAATTTCACATTTCTTCCTACTTTCTTTTCCAATTTGTGTTTCTTGTAGATTTTGTGGAAACAAAACTATTTTGGTCGAAATAAAGAGAAGTTGCAGCAGCCCAATAGTGGTTCAATTAGGGTTGAAAAGTGATGCATAAATATATCGAATTAAGTCACGTACTGAAAGCATCCACGCATTTAGTGTTCAAGAGACTAAATCATTTAATTAGACTCCAAAGAGCAGGTGAACGTTCTAATCCTTGTGTTACATTGAATAAATAGAATTAAATATGTTTTTTTTTTTCTTAACTTTCACTAAAAATTAGTCTATTTTTGACTTTGAACTAATTTAGTCTTTAAACTCTAAAAATACTGGATTTAATATTTTAACCAAATTTTGATAGACAAGAGAGTGTATGTAGAAGCAAGAAACAAGAATGAAAAAACATGTCACCGAGGAAAAGAGAGTAAGCAATATATATACACTCTCCAAGAGGAGCGAAGAGAGAAGAAAAGGTAAGAATCCGAAAAGTTCAAAAGAGGAGCCCTGATAGAGGAAAGAGTCTCTCATAGGCAAAAGATCAAACATTTGGAAACGACTGAGCAAATGCCTTACGCTGAGTTGTTCAGGCTAAGACACCATCGAGCATAAAAACTTATAATCACTAAATTAGAAGTGCGTTTGAAAATATTGGAACAATCAAATTAGAAGTGTATCCAAATTGGTCTGAAATATTAAGACAACCAAATTAAAAATCATCCAAAATGGTTTGAAATATTTGAATAATCAAATTAGAAGTGCATCTAAAATTATTTAAAAGGTTAAAATACTTTTTTGGTCCCAATTTTCGTGAAGTTTTTTTAAATAAGTCCTAATTTTGGTGTTTTGTTCAAATATGTCCTAATTTTCGTCAATTATGTTCAATTGGGTCCTTTTTTACTAACACCGTTTAAATCATTAACGGCCATGAACAGTGATTGCCACGTGTCATTTCGTGGTTTTTTTGATTTTTTTTTAAATTTTTTTAAAATTTTTTTTAAATGTACACGTGTCAACCCAAGAGTGTGTCACGTTTCACTTTGTGGTTTTTTTGAATTTTTTATTTTATTTTTTTGAATTTTTTTAAAATTTTTTTGAATTATTTTTTAAATGTCCACGTGTCAATCTAGTAGTGTGCCACGTGTCAAAGTCAATATTCTATATTCAATTTGGTCCCTATATTTGTTATTTTTGTTCAATTAGGTCCTAATTTT